>OJPB01000004.1_pt1 | contig 234961 bp, 197 predicted proteins | sample 1598391 | NCBI WGS metagenome assembly OJPB01 (sample SAMN03922452, study PRJEB24848) | human gut metagenome | isolation source: stool sample | host: Homo sapiens | place: Germany | collected 2009-11
TACCGGCGGGCATTTTTAATTCAAAAGAGCGCCGGCGGCGGTCTTTCCTATAAAGTAAATAAGAATGTGCCTTGGCACATTCTCGCGCCGAGCGCGGTCGTTTGCGACAAACTTCCTCATCGCGCGAGTGCGCATCGTTGGCAGGTCGTGCCTTTTTGTGTACTAGGGAGTTCCAACGGAATTTCCTAGTACATAAAAAAACGCAACCTCAGACAGATTTTTCCGCCTGAAACTGCGTCTTTAATGGGTTTACGCCCGTTAATTATTTGCTCATCTTCTCAACAGCCTCAAATAAACCATTCAGATAGGTAGCGCCCAGTGCTCTGTCATACAGACCATATCCTGCGCGTCCTGTTTCACCCCAGATCATACGTCCGTGGTCAGGTCTTACATAGCCGTCAAAGCCATTGTCTACCAGTGCCTTAACGATTCCGAACATATCAAGGGAACCACAGCTGGAAAGGTGTGCTCTCTCTTCGAAACCATTATCCAGAACAGCTACGTTTCTTAAGTGTGCAAAATGGATACGTCCCATTGCTGCATACTTAGCTGCCATCTTTACTACATCGTTCTTTCCGGAGCATCCTAAAGAACCGGTGCACAGGGTAATACCATTGTGCTTGTCATCAACCAGCTTTAAGAAACGATCCAGGTTCTCTTCGCAGGTAATGATTCTTGGAAGTCCGAAAATGCTCCAGCATGGATCATCCTCATGGATCGCCATGTTTACGTCACACTCAGCAGCTACCGGGATCACTCTCTCCAGGAAGTACTGTAAGTTGTTCCATAAATCTTCTTCGCTTAAGTTGTTGTACTCAGCAACAACTGCCTTTAAGCCTTCTCTTGTGTAGCTGGAATCCCAACCTGGAAGAGTTAAGTCACTGTCACTGTTTAAAGGATTTACAGCGTCTACCTGCTCCTGATAATAAACCAGGGAAGTAGATCCGTCAGCCAGTACATGGTCTAACTGGGTTCTTGTCCAGTCAAATACAGGCATGAAGTTGTAGCAGATACATTTAATACCAGCTTCAGCAACGCGGCGGATATTTTCGCAATAATTTTCAATGTATTTATCTCTGGTTGGCTTGCCCAGCTTGATATCCTCATGAACAGGGATACTCTCGATCACATCAAAGCCAAGTCCTGCGTCCTCAACCTGCTTTTTTAACTTTGCAATGCTCTCGCGGCTCCATACTTCACCTACAGGAACATCGTAAACTGCAGTTACGATAGACTGCATACCCGGGATCTGGCGGATATTCTCCAGAGTCACCTTGTCATCTTCTCCGTACCATCTGAATGATAATTTCATTGAAACTTCCTCCTTTAAACATTATATATTTAAGTTTTTATCTAAATCGATTGCAAAGATAATACCCTGATATCTCACACATGTACCATCTATATTATGAATTATACCAGAACTTCCGTTTTCGTCCATAGTCATAATTGTTGTGCATATTGCAAAAGTTGTTCAAAAAATCATGTGACACATGAACCGCAACATAAAAAAACAGGGGATAGCAAACACTATCCCCTGAAAAAAATCCCATCAAAATCACTTCATTTTTATTAAAGCATATTGGCAAATACACCTGCTATCATAACAGATGTGATGGTAACTGTAACGAACCCGCCTACGATCATTGGCGCAAACATCTGCCCCATCAGATACTTCTTCTCTTCTTCTGTTTCTGCCAGAGCATTACAGGTTGACTCTGTGATGATCGCGTTCATAGGAAATCCATAAAGTGCTGTAAGTGCGGTTGCAAAGCTTAAACCAAATCCTGTATGTAAGACCTTTGAAATAACAAATACAAGAGCTGCCATTCCTGCAACACCGATCACGATGAGCAGTATCATTGGTACTACGATATTTCCTAACATTTCCATTGTACAGTCTTTCAGTCCGTCATAAATAAACATCATGATCGCAAACATCACAATACCATAGGAGTTGCACTTATTCATGGAATCCTCGTCTAAAAATCCTATATGAGTAAGGATAACGGATAAGATCAGCACCCATACCAGTCCACTGATACTGCCTACAAATGGAACAGGTATCTTGGCAAGCATTGTAGCGATCCATCCAGTAAGTGCCAGCTTTGCAAATATCATTACATTGCTGTTATATTTCGCAGGAAGCGGAGGAAGCAGCTTTTTATGTGCCGCTGCCTTTAATGTGCCATTTACTTCATCCAGCTGCACACCTGTATTCTGATATGCAGCCCCCTTATTTGCCCTGAACTCCTTTAACATCTTTCGTCCACCAAGCTGCAGGCAGACCGCTGTAAGAGGATAACCTGCAAATCCCTGGATACAGTACATGGCAATAGCAAATACAGCTGCATCCTTTAGCCCCTTTGCCTCAGCTGCCTGCTGCATGATCGTTGCTGCCACTACACCACCGGTCAGAGGCGGAAGACCTGCAATAACAAAACTCTTATCCATCAGCATCGGGCAAAGGAATAATGCAAGTACCGTCATTCCCACCAGTCCGAACATACAGATAACGATCACTTTCCACTGTTCAGCCAGCTGTTTTATACTGATGATCGTTCCCATATGGGCTACCTGCAGGTAGCAGCAGATAGTACTTCCAAAAGGGATCAATCCTGCATTGGTAACAAGATCGTGTGGAAATACCGTCCAGTATCCCAAAAGCATGACCACAGCGCTTACAAAAACAGACGGAACCCAGGCTTTGGTTAAATTAGAAACCATTTCACCTATAATATAAGAAACACAGCAGATCAAAAATGCCAGCATGAAATTATACATAAATCCCCTTCTTTCTTGTATGTACTCCCAAAAGCTTCTCACTTAATTAAGTGCAAAGGCTTCCAGGAGCATATCTGTAAAAATAATCATCGAAGTGCAAATGACAGTTCTGCACAAACTCCTAACAGTAATGCCGATTCATCCACATCAAAACGGCTGTTATGATGGGCTGCGCCAGATCCCAGATCTGGATTTGCAATTCCCAAAAATCCCAATGCGCCAGGATATTTGTTTAAATACTTGCAAAAAGTTTCAGAAGCAAACCATAGGCCATGTTCTCCTAACACCTGGGGACCACACATCTGTGTCAGTTTTTGTGCTGTTTCTTCTACAACTTCCTGATCATTAATGACCGGCTCCATCAAAACCTTTGTATATGGTTCAAACTCCACCCGGCATCCATGTACATCTGCCACGTTTGTACAGGTCTTCTTGATCAACGCCAGCACCTTTTCTCCTGCTGGGCGGCTGAAATACCGGGAAGTTCCACTGAAAAATGCCTCATCCGGGATCGCATTCCAGATCTCACCAGCCTTCTGTACGCAGATACTGAAGGTAAGTGTTTCCTCGGCATTCATCTGATTTTGTAAAGCTGAATCCAATTCACAAACAATATGGCTTGCCGGGATCACAGGATTCTTTGCCAGATCCGGTCTGGAACCATGTCCGCTTTTTCCGATCACATGTACTCCAAAACAAACAGCCCCCGCCATTCTCGGTCCGGAAACCAGGTTAATCTTTCCTGCCGGCATGTCATTATAAACATGAAGAGCAAAGCAGTCATCAATTGGATACTCACTCACCAGTTCCAATACATGCTGATAACCATCAAGGGCTTCTTCCCCTTCTTCAAAGCAGCAATATACTGTACCCTTTAATTGTTCACGTACCTGAGATAATACTTTTATCGTTGTCAGCATCATAGCCATATGTGCATCATGACCGCAGGCATGGCATACTCCAGGTTTCTGGGAAACACACGCTTTAGGCTGGATCAGATTATCAGTATCTTCCTTTACCGGAAGAGCGTCCATATCGCAGCGGAGCAGATGATGTTTTCCCGGTTTTCCACCTTTTATAATTGCTACCAGCCCCGTCCCGGCAGCCAGGCGGTACTCCACTCCCATTTTTTCAAGTTCACTGATGATCGTCTTGCGTGTTTCAAATTCCTTATTTGACAGTTCCGGGTTCATATGAAAATATCTGCGCATTTTGATCAGGTAATCTTCCTGCTCTTTTACCAGTTTAAGGATATCAGGATCATTCATTCTTTCTTCTCCTCCCTACATTTATAAAGCATCAAGTGCCTCTGCGATCCGGTTCAAAGCCTCTTCAAGCTGTGCTCTCGGGCATGAGAAATTAATACGCTGAAAGCCGCCTGCTTCCCCATTAGGCCCAAATTTAGGTCCATCATCTGTTGCCACTTTTGCTTTATGGCACATAAAATCCCATAATTCCTGATCTGTCATTCCATAAGCCCTGAAATCCAGCCAGCCAAGATACGTTGCTTCCGGAATACGATATTTCACCTTTGGCATCCGTTTCTGGATAAAATCTGCTATAAACTGTGCATTACCCCGTAAATATTCTTTTAATTCTTCCAGCCACTCCTCACTTTCATTATAAGCTGCGATCTGTGCTACCGCGCCGAATGCACCCGGCCATAAATAATATGGCTGCATTTTTTCCTGGAATGCTGCACGCATCTCATCATTTGGAATAATGATATCAGATACCAGCAGTCCGGCTACATTAAAGCTTTTAGACGGTGACGTGCAGATAATGCTGTTCTGTGCAAATTTATCACTGATCGTTGCAAAAGATACAAATTCCCTGTCTGTCAGGATAAGATCTGAATGGATCTCATCTACTACAACCTTCACGCCATTATCAATACAAATATTTCCCATGCGGGTCAGCTCCTCTTTTGTCCAAAGGCGTCCACTTGGATTTTGAGGGCTGCATACCAGGATCAGTTTTGTTTTCGGATCTTTTGCCTGCATTTCCAACTGCTCGAAATTCATCTCATAATAACCGTCTTTATTTACAAGGGCATTGTATACAATATGACGTCCTGTTTTATTAACATAATCATAATAAGGATAATAAACCGGAGATTGGATGATAACGTTATCTCCCGGATCCGTGAACAGTTCAATGGCAAATACAAGTGGAAGATTTAATCCCGGTGTATATGTGATCCATTCTTTTTTAATATCCCAGTGATTACGTCTTTTCTGCCAGTTAACGCAGGCCATGAGAAATTCATCCGCAAGATACCCATATCCGTAATTCTCATGAGCTGCACGGTCCTGGATCGCTTTTGCCACTGCCGGAGCTGCCTTAAAATCCATATCTGCAATACCCAGTGGGATCACATCGCTCTCTCCATACATCTCCTGACGAAGCTTGGATGACCATTTAATAGACATAACCTTGGTACGATCAATGCAACTGTCAAAATCATATTTCATACAACATACCTGTCTGTGCTGATTCTGTAAAACATGTCCAATATATTAGAACAGGCGATTGGAAAATGACAGACTTTCAGACACAGCACATCCTTTCCTTTTTCTAATGAATGATATATAATACTGTTGTTGGGTTTGCAAACTCAATGTATAATATATTGTACTTTTTCTCCAATATATTGTCAATAGATAGGAGGATTTTTTGTTTTGGAAAAAATCAACGAAATTGTTGCCAACAATATAGCTATATTGCGCAAAAAAAATCGTTTAAGCTTAGAGGAACTTGGAAAACTCAGCGGAGTCAGCAAAAGTATGCTGGCACTGATTGAAAAAGGAGACGGAAATCCCACTTTGGGGATTCTCTGGAAGATTGCCAATGGACTTGGGGTACCTTTTGATGAATTAACAAGACGACCGGACCCAATGAACCATGTAGTTAAGATTTCTGAGATTGAACCAATTCCTATTGCAGATGGCACTGCAAGGAACTATTCTGTTTTTTCTGACGATAAAAACCGCCGTTTTTCTGTTTTTTACCTGGAAATGGACAAAGACTGCCATTGGAATTCCGAACCCCATTTACAGGGAACTATTGAATTTTTTACTGTTACAGAAGGTTCTGTGAAGATTATAAATGACGGAGAAGAATTCATCCTGAACAAAGGTGATGGTATCCAATTTCGCGGAGATGTTCCTCACAGTTACCAAAATATAGCTGACTGCCAAAGTACAGCGTACAATATTATGTACAATCCGTAAAAATATCATTATGCATTCCCGATTTTTTTGTGCCTGATATTACGTAAGTACAGAAAGATTCCAAGTACAGGAGGGCATTTTTACGTGAAACAGATTTCCATGGATTTCAATAAACGGCAATACATGCGACAGGTAGATTTTGAACTCTTTTATTATAATGATACTGAGCTGCGCTCTGTTGCCTCTCACCACCATGATTACTGCGAATTTTATTTTTTTCTGGAAGGAAATGTCAAATACCACATCGGTAATGCCATATACAAACTTTCCTACGGTGACTGCCTGCTGATTCCACCGGGAATCCCCCATTTTCCGGAATTTCTCTCCTTTGACCAGCCATATCGCCGTTTTGTGCTCTGGCTGAACCGGTCTTATTATGAAAAACTCCATAAACAGGATGCTGACCTGACCTATTGCTTTGACACTGCTGCCTCTAACCAGATCTACCGCATTCCTACGGACCGTATTACAGCCCAGGATATCCAGGGAAAGCTGATGGATCTGTTAGAGGAAAATAGTTCTGAGCGTATTTTTCATGCCCAGGCAAGCGAACTGATGGCTGTGTCTTTCCTTGTATACGTTAACCGGCTCCTTTACAGCAGTCTCCACGAACATTCCCAGGTATTTGAAAATGCCCTTTACTTAAAAATATGTGACTATATCCATCAGAATCTGGAAGATGATTTAAGTCTGGAACGGATCGCAGCAAATTTTTATGTGAGCAAATACCATATTGCCCACATTTTCAAAGACAACATGGGAATTTCCCTACATCAGTATATATTAAAAAAGCGGCTTCATGCCAGCCGCCAGGCGATCCTCTCCGGCGAACCTATCAGCCGTATTTTTCCACAATATGGTTTTAAAGATTACACCAGCTTTTTCCGTGCTTTTAAAAAAGAATACGGGATCTCACCGAAAGAATACAGGGAGCAGCACCGGCTGATCAGAACCGAACCATAAATACAAAAAGGAGTTTCTATATGAACTTACCTGACTATACAAACTGTACACTCTGTCCCAGAATGTGCCATGTAAACCGCAGTGTGACCACAGGCTACTGCGGCTGCTCCAGTCACATTTCAGCGGCCAGAGCCGCCCTTCATAAATGGGAGGAACCGGTGCTCAGCGGACCGGAAGAAGAACCAGGCGGCAGCGGCGCTGTCTTTTTCTCCGGCTGTACCTTACGCTGCTGTTTCTGCCAGAACTCAATACTAAGCAAAGACCATTTTGGTAAAGAACTGACTGTAAACGAACTGGGAGATGCTTTTTTGCGTCTTCAGGACAAAGGCGCTTACAATATCAATCTGGTAACGCCTACCCAGTTTTTTCCAGATATTATTAAAGCACTGGATCTGGTCCGCCACAAGCTTCATATCCCTGTAGTCTGCAACTGTGGCGGCTATGAACGCCCGGAGATCATTTCCCAGCTAAAAGATTATATTAATATCTGGCTTCCTGATTTTAAATATTTTGACAATGAACTGGCTTTTCGCTATTCAAAAGCAAAAGATTACTTTGAACAGGCCTCTGCTTCTATCGCCCAGATGATCCACCAGACCGGCGCACCAGAATATACGCTCCATCCTTCCTCTGTCCCCGGCAGACCGGATTTTCCCTTAATGACGAAAGGCGTCATTATCCGCCACATGGTCCTTCCCGGACATAAAGATGACTCTATCCGGTTGCTTTACTGGATCCACCAACATTTTCCGGAGCATTCCTATCTGATAAGTCTGTTAAGCCAGTACACTCCTTATACCAAAAATCCGGACTATCCCCAGCTAAACCGCCGGATCACTTCTTATGAGTATAACAAAGTAGTAGATACTGCCCTGGAGCTTGGCATGACTGACGGTTTTATGCAGCAAAAAAGCAGTGCGAAAGAAGAATACACACCGCCTTTTAATCTGGAAGGGCTGTAAAATGACAAAAAACAAGACGGATATCGAATCTTTGATTAACCACTTCGCGATTACGATATCCGTCTCTTAACTATCTCGTCCATTGGACTAGCCTCTCTTTTCTGAAACATTTGAAACTTTCGTTTCTGTTTCTTTCTCTCTATATTCAGTTGTAATCCTCATTCTCTTTTTCTTCCGCTTTATTTCTTTACTTCTTATTTATATTATATTTCTTTCTATCTGGTATTCTCTCTTTCGTCCTGATCATACTTTCTCGTCATACGACCAAACCGAAACCGGATTTTCCAAATCTTTGTACTTTTCACTTTTTGATACTCTTGTGGATAGGTTCTCAAATAAGCGGTTTTTAAAGATTTGAGGTTGTCCTGGTTTCATTTATAAATCACGTCTTTTATAAATGAAACAATGTTATCTTTCTGGCGGTCCGTACCTCCTTTTCTTAAATTTTTTCGAAACTGATTGTCTACAATTTCTTTTTTATTTATTTCCTTCGTTCTTTTGTTGTCTTTAATATACCAGATATCTCGCATTTTGTCAATACTATTTTAAAATTAATTCTATATTTTTAGCATATTCGTGAATTGTATCTATTGATTACAATTATTTATATTTTTAATATATTTTAATGCTTATAAGCAAATTTAAAATGTATATTTTCAGAATATTTCAAAAATGCTATACAGAAACAGATGCTGTCTTTATTTCTGTATAGCATTTTCACTCATTTACTTTTCTTTTCCGGGAGCTGATAAACACACATCTTCTAAATTAGATGCCATTTCCGGTCCTGTTGGTCTTCCACCGCTGGTAACTCCCATCCGGGTGCGGATGGCGATAATATCGTCGATCTGCTGCTGAGAGAGAAGTGCTTTCTTTCCCAGAATAAAATTATTCATCATCAGGATCTTTGCATAATATTCCGTTGTTTCCATACGATAGTATGCCTGGATTAGGCTGGTGCCCCAGGTGAGAGCCCCATGATTGGCTAAAAGTACTGCATTATAATTTTTGCAGTAAGGTGCTATGGAGTCCGGCACATCTGTTGTTCCCGGAAGAGCAAAGTGTGCAAGAGGCACACATCCTAATGCCAGGATCCCTTCTACCAAAACCGGCTCATCTAAGCTCATACCAGCGCATGCAAATGCTGTAGCTGTAAGAGGATGGGCATGAACCACGCCCTGTACCTGTGGATTTTCTTTAAACACACGAAGGTGCATTTTGATCTCGCTGGAAGGCTTGTAAGTGCCTTCCAGTATATTTCCGTCCAAATCCATTTTCACAAGCATTTCCTCTGTCATAAAACCTTTGGATACGCCTGTAGGAGTAGCCCAGATCGCATTATCTCCAACCTTACATGTAATATTTCCGTCATTAGATGCTACAAAGCCGCTGTGGTACAGTCTACGCCCCACATCCAGGATCAGGCTACGGGCCTGTGCATCTGAAACATAATCAGTCATTTTTCTTCTCCTTCTTAAAATTAAATTTAGAAGCAGATTCCCATACTCGCCAGTGCTGCCAGAGCAAAAGCTGCGATCAACGGGATCACTACGGATACTACGAACATATCCAAGTAAGATTCCTTATGTGTCATGCCTACCAGTGCCAGAACAGTAATGGTTGCTCCGTTATATGGAAGACTGTCCAGACCACCTGCAGCTACAGCTGCCACTCTATGAAGAACCTGAGGTGCAATGCCAGACGCCAGATAGGTATCTGCCAGTGCTTCCAGTGCTGCTCCCAGTCCACCCGATGCAGAAGCGGTCATTCCGCAGAGAATATTAATAGAAAGAACTTCACTTAACAGTGCATTAGAGGAAATTCCCAGTGCAAAAGCCTGGATAATGCCAAAAATAGCCAGGGATTTTGTTACAGAACCAAAGCCAACAACCGCACAGCTGTTGATCAGCGGAGCCAGAGACTCGTTTGCTGCTTTTTTCAGATTGTCTTTTAATCCGTCTTTTAATTTGCTAAAGTTAACAGCTGCAATGAAAAGGATGGCAACCAGCATACCAAGAAGTACGCTCCATGTACCACTGTTTGCAGCCAGTGTACTGTTAAAGCTTTCTTCCAGATAACTTCCATCAACATTGGGATATACCATTTTAGAAAGAACCAGGTTTACTACCAGAATGATCAGGATGGGAGCAAATGCAAGTCCGATACCTGGAACTTCTTTATTATCGGATACGATCTCATCCTGATAATTTCCATATCCTTCCCCTGCTTTTTTCGCTTTGTTAGTACGGTAAGACAGCCATGCCATGCCACCGCCAAACATAATAACAGTTGCAATGATACCAAGGACAGGTGCTGCCCAGGAGTCTGTTCCAAAATAAGTCATTGGAATGGTATTCTGAACCTGTGGGCTTCCAGGAAGTGCTGTCATGGTAAAGGTAAATGCGCCAAGAGCGATAGCACCAGGAATGAGACGCTTCGGAATATCAGCTGCGCGGAATACAGCGATTGCTACAGGAAGCATAACAAATGCTACTACGAATAAGGAAACACCGCCGTATGTTAAAATAGCGCAAGTCAATACAACAGAAAGTACGGCACGGCTTTTTCCTAATTTTAAAGTACAGAACTGTGCGATAGACTGTGCGTTTCCTGAAATATCCATTAACTTTGCAAAAACTGCTCCGAACAGATAGATTGGAAAATAGTTTTTCGCGTAATTTGCGAAACCGGACATATATGTAATGGTGTAAGACGCCATAAAATGTCCCTTCAGTCCATAGGAAAACAGTACCGCGATCAGTGCAGCAATAGGCGCCGCAATGATAACGCTGTGGCCTTTAAATGCAAGTACAACTAAAAGTGCGATGGCAACAAATAATCCTATGATCCCAATGGTAGTTCCCATAAATAAATCCCCCTTTATTCATGTGCAAGTAAAAGTACCTCATGTGCTACAGTTTCAGAAAATGCCTTCTCATTGATGTTTGCATCTACAATGACCAGTTTTACATTATTTCCGATCTTTTTCTTAAATGCGTCAACCATGACCTCATCTACTTCTGGATCATACATTGGTCCGCCTGGAGCGGCAGCTTCACAGCAGCCTTTTGCCGGTATTACCAGTGTTACCGGACTGACCGCCTGGTTCAGCCTGCTGCAGACAACATCAACGATCTTCTCTGCCTCTTCTTTGTAGATCTTACAGTGGCAGATACTGGAATTATGATATACCTTTTTCCTCTGGTCAATATCATCCGGAAGCCCCTCTCCCTGTTCATTGATAAAATAATCTACCATGTCCAAAGCACCAGGCACCACTACCATAGGTATTTTGTGCTCTACAGCTGTCATCAGACGATCATTTGCACCTACGCAATATCCACCAATGGTCTCACAGGTAATCTCATGAAGGGTCATATCCAGCGCCACATCAATACGGCCTTCCCGCATCAGATTTTCCATACATCTTCCGCCAACGCCATTTGCGTGGAAGACTACATTTTCAAACAAACCACTTTCTTCGATCATATGAAGAGCATTTTCTGTTCCTTTAGAAGTTACGCCTAATTCTGTCGCTCCAAGGACTTTTTTGCCCTCTTCGCTCGGGAAGGTTTTAGCGTACTCAGCCAGTCCCATAGCTGCGCTGCATACGCTCTGGATCACAGTCTTAGTAATACTGTTCAGACCGGAAATATCAGCTACTGTATGCATAACGAAAATATCTTTGTCTCCTACATACTGCTCCATGGTCCTGCTTCCACATGCCAGAGAAGATGCTACGATCTTCGGCACAGCAAAAGGCAGTGTCTTCATTGCCATTGCCGCCATTTTTGCGTTCTGTCCGCCTCCAATAGAAATGACAACATCAAACTTTCCTTCTGCATACAACTGCGGAAGTACAAAGGCTGCAGCCTTGCTCATAACATCAATACTTGCGGCTTTTCCTAATGGATCAAAATCTTCCCACTCGATCCCGTAGCGTTTTAATATTTCCACCGGTGTGATATCTGCCCCGTCTACCAGATTTTTGGTACTGATATCAATGATATAGGTGGAAAATCCCTGTTTTTGGATCACAGATGCTGCATACAGGGTTTCTTTTTTCTTTGTATCCAAAGATGCGATCAACGCGATTGTTTTTGCCATACCCCTACCATCCTTCTTCCGGCTTTTGCCGGAATGTACTGTTATTTTCCAATGATCCTTCCAGAATTAATAAGATCGATCATCTCAGGTGCATGAGTAGGAAGGATGAATTCCTGGCTCTTTGCACGTTTCTTTAATTCTTCGATGCTGTGCCATTCTTCAACGATATTTACAAATCTGGAAGGTGGTGTAATATCATAGAAAATATCCGGGCATGGTTTTAAGTTATCATATGTAAAGATCAGATCGCCGCAGCAGTGGAACTGGCCTTCTTTTGTATTTACAACTACGGTCTGGTGTCCAACAGAGTGGCCTGGTGTAGGATATACACTAATTCCGTCAAGAACTTCACATTCTCCGTCTAATAAAACAAATTCTCTGCCTTCCCACTGTGGATGGATGCCAAGATGTGGCTCTTCGTAGGACTTATAGTACAGAGGAATTGGATTTAATGCAAATTCGTATTCCTTTCTCTGTGCGTATAATTTTGCATTCTTAAACATTGGAGTATAGTAAACATGATCCCAGTGTAAATGGGTGTAGATAATGTCAGTGATCTCATCGCAGCTGATGCCCATTTTCTCTAACTGCTCATAGATCGCATAACCTTCCGGCTGAACGGAACCTGGATGATGATATTTGTTGGCGATCTCAGTACTGGACATTCCGGTATCGATCAGGATCTTCTTGTCTTCGCTCTGTACTAAAAATACAGTTACAGGAAGCTGAATATTTCCTTCTACATCATAATACTTATGGGTGCTGTTGTGATACAGATAATTTGCCTTGTTAGAGTTTACCATTCCAGTGTTAATAGGTGTGATTGTGTATTCTTTCATATATATTTATCTCCTTCTTTAAATTATTTCAACATCTCAAACTTTTTCTGTTCCCAGTTGATCATGGAAGTCTCTTCGATCAACTCTGCCGTCTGTCCTGCTTTTACAGCTGTCTTATCCATGGTTACAATGCCATGTCCCTTTAAGATCAGTGCCAGCAATCCCGGATTTTTATCGATCACTTCAAAAACCTTTGGCAATTCTTCTTCGGTTACTGCCTGAGTAGCTACGTCCACAACAGGAATCGGATATTTTAACTTCAATTCTGAATGCATGGTCACCAGGTCAACCTGGGAGAAATTCAGTGAATTTAAAATAGCATAAGGGCTGTGGGTGTGAACAATGCCTCCAATCTGTGGATATCTTTTATACAGATTTCCATGTAAGGTAGACTCTCTGGTAGGCTTGCCTCCCATGACTACATTTCCGTCAAAATCTGTGATACATAAGTTATCCTCTGTACACTGCCCATAGGAAAAGCCACTTGGCTTTACGATCATCAGATTTTCCCCCGGGATCCTGACACTTAAGTTTCCCCCTGTTCCTGTCTGGATACCGCTTTCATAAGTACGCTTGGCTGCAGCCAGGAAATCATTTTTTGCATTTAAAAATGCTGTGTTCATACCTCTTCTCCTTTTGGTTTATTTTTATACCAATTTGCGTCTCTGTTTTATATACCAATATATACCACAATCTTTTCTTCTTGTCAACAAAGTGATATATTTTTTATTCCGTTTCGGCTTTTTATGCAATTTCACCTGTTTGTTTTTGTAGATTTCTTATAATACGTTGGTTTGGTATACTTTGGTTCAAACCACTTTCATTCCAATAAGCACATGCACAAAAAAAGAACAGCTCTGCCTTTTTCAGTCAAGCTGCTCTTTTCCATCTTCTTTTTCTATTTTATTTTTCTTTCTTACCACTATTTTATTTTTCTGTCATACTATTTCCGTATCAAGTGGTGTACCACACCTTCGGCACCGGATTTTCCCCTTCTTTTTCTTCTGGTACTTTCCTTGCCAGCAGTTCTTCTACTCTGCTTAAATGAGCCATCATAGCTTCTCTTGCTCCTGCTTCATTGTGGATCAGGATATTTTCAAAAATACTGCAGTGATAAGTAACTACTTCATCCATAGGCGTAGTCATTTTTAAACTCCAGTACTGATGAAGGGACATAATATTAGGCATTGCTTCCAGGCACTGCTCAAATACAGGATTATGGGAAGCCCGCAGGATCAGACGGTGAAACTTCGCATCTGCCTGAAAGAAATCATTGTCCTGACCGGTTTTCAGTTTCCGGATCTCCTGGATTGTGGTGATCAATGCCTTTTCCAGATCATCGATCTCATCTTTACGGATATTTTTTGCCGCCTGGGCTGCCGCTTCTGACTCCAGCAGTTTTCTTACATGAATGGTTTCAAGAAGGATCACATCCGGCTGCATAAAGGTTTCTGTCTGTTCTTTCTCTCCATTCTGCATAGCGTTTGCCGTACTTTTTACAAAGGTTCCGGCTCCCCGCTTGATCTCTAATATTCCCATATCAGAAAGAGCTTTTAACGCTTCTCTTACCGGAATGCGGCTTACATTGTAGTATTCTGAAAGTTCACGTTCAGAAGGCAGTTTACTGCCAACGGGATATTCTCCTCTTAAGATCTTGGCCTTCATATCATCTAGGATCATTCTGTTTGCATTATTATTTTTCATATTTTATAATTTTCTCCAGTTTGATACCTAGTATTATACCAGTCAGACCAATTTCATGCAATCAGGAAGATACCAAAACATACCAGTCATTTTCTATTTCTTTTAGCAAATCCAGACATAAAAAGATCCCGAAAGGATCTAATGCCCAGTAACTAAGCCTTATCTTCTTTCGGGAAATGTTTTCGTACTATATAATATGTAACCATATGGGATGCTGCTGTTATGATCCAGGAAACCGGATAGGACAGGTACAGCACTTCCAGCGTGCGGTTGACCGCAAAGATTGTAAAGATCCAGAATACACGGAATGCGCATGCTCCTGTAAGGGATACAAACATGGGGATCACAGAATATCCCATTCCTCTTAAACTTCCTACCATACAGTCCATAAGACCGCAAAGGAAATAGGTACCGCAGATGATCCGCAGTCTTCGCATACCAAAGCTTAAAACTTCCGGATCAGAGGAATAGATACCCAACAGCTGATGGCCGCCAAGAACTGCGCCCCATCCCAGTACCAGTCCAACTACAGTAACAACTCCAAGACAGATATTTTTTATCTTATCAATACGGCTGAATTTTTCACCGCCCAGGTTCTGGCTGGTAAAACTCAAACTGGTCTGATACACCGCATTCATGGCTGTGTATACAAAGCCTTCAATATTGGAAGAAGCCGTATTTCCCGCCATGGCAATGGAACCAAAAGAGTTAACAGATGACTGGATCAGCACATTGGATATGGAAAAGATCGCTCCCTGCATACCTGCCGGAAGACCTACACGCACAATCTGTGTCAGCTTTCCGGATACAATACGAAGTTTTGTAAGATGCAGCTTCATGGCTCCGTTTTCCTTCATCAGACTGCGGATAATAAGACCTGCTGATACACATTCAGAAATAACAGTAGCCCAGGCAACACCGTCTACTCCCATTCCCAGCTGGATCACAAAAAACAGATTTAACACTACATTTACTGCACCGGCCGCAAACAGAAAGTACAGAGGCCGTCTGGTATCTCCCACTGCCCTTAAAAGAGCTGCGCCAAAGTTATAGATCATAAGCACCGGCATTCCAAAAAAATAGATCCGCAGATACAGCGCCGCCTGATCCAGTACATCATCCGGTGTTCCCATGAGTGTGAGCATAGGCTTTGAAGCACTTTCTCCAAGAACTACCAGGAACAGACCGCTTAATATAGCCATCATGATCGCTGTGTGTACCGTATCCTGGATATCTTTTTCTTTCTGTGCGCCATAATATCTGGCTGCTAAAACGTTAACACCCACAGAAAGCCCTACAAACACATTGATCATCAAATTGATCAAAGATGCCGTAGAGCCAACTGCTGCTAACGCTGTACTTCCCGCAAATCTTCCTACTACAATGATATCCGCTGCATTAAAAAGCAGCTGAAGGATACCGGAAAGCATAAGGGGAATTGAAAAAACAAGGATCTTGCCCAGAAGAGGGCCGTTACACATGTCTATTTCATATGATTTTTTCATTCTCTGTATGCTCCGCTCCCATCTAGCCTGCGGCCATCTATGGTACAGTTTGTCATCATCACGCCATCTGAAGGGTTCAGATAATACAAGGCACCCATAGAGTCCTGCCAGCCTGTCAACATATATCCATCCATGCCAAAAAGATACCACTTATCATTGATCTTTGCCCAGGATGTAAGGTACTCTCCCTGATACTGGTAGCGCCATCCTTTTACATCTTTTTCCCATTTTCCCAGATGGATATTGCGGTAAGCAGCCATATCTGTTTCCGGAGCCATGGTAAAATAATATTCTTTGCGCTCATCATCCTTGGAAAATTCCACCATGTAGCAGCGTTCCAGGGAGTCGTAAACATCTCCTTTTTCGCTTTCGCGGCTGAATGTTTCCGGGCGGACCACCGGATAATGTTCTCCTTCTTTCAGACCATATACACGGCATTCCAGATTTTTCTCTGTTCCGCCGTTATAAGTAACCAGGTAATAGCTTAAGGTCACATCATCCAGGTTTAAGGTGTCAGAATTTTTTGTAACGGTAAATGTATCTTTTTCAGATGCCCGGTTTCCCATAATATAGGAAGTATATCCGTCATAAATGGGAGTCTGCCGGTTATTGATATCCATATGCAGGGTAAGGGGAACTTCTTTTTTAAAGGCAGAGCCAGCCTGAGAAGAGAAGGCGCTTCCGACAGCCAAAACTGCTGCCAGAAGCAATGTCACGCATTTTTTCACTTAACATCCTCCTCTCATCTGTCCTACTTTAAAATAACTTTCTTAAAGTTCTTCTTTCCGCGCTTAACTACAACGCCGTCACCTGCAAACTGGTCTTTTGCAAATACTGCCTTGATATCCTTGATCTGAGTTCCGTCAACAGATACACCGCCCTGCTCTACGTTTCTTCTTGCCTCAGAACGGGATGCAGCCAGGCCGGACTTTGTAAGAACGGTTAAAATGTCAATATTGTCATCTGCGAAATCTTCTTCACTTAACTCGCAGGTTGGCATATTATCTGTATTAGCGCCGCCTGCAAATAAAGCTCTTGCGCCTTCCTGTGCCTTTGTTGCCTCTTCTTCGCCGTGTACTAACTTGGTCAGCTCAAATGCAAGGATCTCTTTTGCCTTATTTAACTGGCTTCCTTCCCACTTGTCCATCTCATCGATCTGCTCTAATGGCAGGAAGGTAAGCATACGCAGGCACTTAAGAACGTCAGCATCACCAACATTTCTCCAGTACTGATAGAAGTCAAATGGAGATGTCTTTTCAGGATCCAGCCATACAGCGCCGGACTGGGTCTTGCCCATCTTCTTGCCTTCGGAGTTTAATAACAGGGTAATGGTCATAGCATGAGCGTCTTTGCCCAGTTTACGACGGATCAGCTCGGTACCGCCTAACATATTGCTCCACTGGTCATCACCACCAAACTGCATGTTGCAGCCGTAGCGCTGGAACAGCTCATAGAAGTCGTAGCTCTGCATCAGCATGTAGTTGAACTCTAAGAAGCTTAAACCTTTTTCCATTCTCTGCTTGTAGCACTCTGCACGGAGCATGTTATTTACAGAGAAATGAGGTCCTACTTCTCTTAAGAATTCGATGTAGTTTAAGTTCATCAGCCACTCAGCATTGTTTACCATCAGGGCTTTTCCATCGGAGAAGTCGATAAAACGGCTCATCTGCTTCTTGAAGCAGTCACAGTTGTGCTGGATGATCTCAGGAGTCATCATCTTACGCATATCTGTACGTCCGGATGGGTCACCTACCATACCGGTTCCGCCGCCGATCAGGGCGATCGGCTTATTTCCTGCCATCTGGAGACGTTTCATCAGGCACAGTGCCATGAAATGTCCTACATGAAGGCTGTCAGCGGTTGGGTCAAAACCGATGTAGAAAACTGCCTTTCCTTCGTTTACCATTTTACGGATTTCTTCTTCATTTGTTACCTGGGCGATCAGGCCTCTGGCAACTAACTCTTCGTAGATCTGCATTTTTTTCTTTCCTTTCATCGCATTATATCTTAATTCTAAGTATAGCAATTTTTTCTTTCATGTACAAGGAACAGGGAATAAAAAAAGCCTCGTCCCCGCTAAAGGACGAAGCTGTAAGCCCGTGTTACCACCTTAATTCACAGACAGCTCACACTGCCTGCCTTAAAAGGTACGCTCTTTCGAGGATACCCGGGTACTATAACGTGTACCATCTCCGTTGCAGCCTACTAAACTTTTATGTTATTCGGTGCAAAGCTCAGGGATGTATTCATGTTCTGCTTTCCATGCGCCTCTCATCTGCCGACTGCTTTCTGTATGCTTTTGCAGAAAATTACTTGTTCCCATCATTGCCAAGTCATGAAATTAAGGCTATTATAGGCAGTTATATCATTTTTGTCAATGGGATTTTTTTGCGTTGCAACTTCCACAAAGTTATACTATAATGAGTCCTAAAGAAAAAGAAGTGACTGCACCGGCAGACATTTGTTTTCATAAGTTGTTACATCGGGAGGATAAAGAAGACATGAGTTTCAAACTTGTAAATGAACTTCCAAGCCCGGCAGAGATCTTAGAACAGTTCCCTCTGCCTGAGAAGCTGGCAGTTTTAAAAGCTGAAAGAGATGAAGAGATCAAAAAAGTAATTACCGGAGAAAGCAACAAATTCCTTGTTATCATCGGACCTTGTTCCGCAGATAATGAAGATGCTGTCTGCGACTATGCAAACCGTCTTGCAAAGGTTCAGGAAAAGACAAAAGACAGACTTCTCATTGTACCAAGAGTTTATACCAATAAGCCAAGAACCACAGGCGAAGGCTATATGGGTATGCTCCATCAGCCGGACCCGGAAAAAAAGCCTGATATGCTTCAGGGAATTTTAGCGATCCGTCATATGCACATGAAGGTATTCCGTGAAACCGGAATGTCTACTGCTGACGAAATGCTGTATCCGGATAACCTTCAGTATCTGTCTGATATCATGTCTTATATTGCAGTTGGCGCGCGTTCTGTAGAGAACCAGTACCACCGTCTGGTAGCCAGCGGCTGTGATGTACCGGTTGGTATGAAAAACCCTACCAGCGGCGATCTCAGCGTTATGTTAAACTCTGTTGTAGCAGCCCAGCTGCCACATGACTTTATCTTCCGCGGTGATGAAGTTTCCTGCCCTGGAAATCCATTAGCCCATACCATCCTGCGCGGTGCTGTCAATAAACATGGACAGTGCATCCCGAACTACCATTATGAGGACCTGCACCTGCTCTTTGAGCTTTACTCCAAGAGAAACTTAAAGAACCCGGCCTGCATCGTAGATACCAACCACTCCAACTCCAACAAGAAGTATGCAGAACAGGTTCGTATCGCAAAAGAAGTGCTTCACAGCCGCCGCCATTCTGATGACATCCGTCATCTGGTAAAAGGCCTGATGATCGAAAGCTACATCGAGCCAGGAAACCACAAGATCGGCGAACACTGCTACGGACAGTCCATTACTGACCCATGTCTTGGATGGGATGAGTCTGAGAAGTTGCTGTATGATATTGCTGAGATGGCTGATTAAAAATTAAGATCGGTATTAAAAAACTCCGTTCCTGATATGATAACAGGACGGAGTTTTTTGTTTGCGATCTTTTATCTGCCTGCCATGTAGGCATTTGGGGATTTATATTTTTCAGGCAGCCAGTGCTGTAATTCCAAAATACGCAAGCACTACAACGCCTAAGATAATACGATAGTATCCAAAGAACTTAAAGTCGTGTCTGCGCACATATCCCATTAAGAACTGGATGGAATATACAGATACGCCAAAAGCAATAGCCATTCCCAGAATGGTGTAAAAGATCTGAGGACCAGTTAATACATTTCCTTTTACAAAAAACTTCACTAATTTTAAAAAACTTGCTCCAAACATGACTGGAATACCTAAGAAGAAGGAAAATTCTGCTGCCACGCCTCTGGAACAGCCAAGTACCATTGCTCCTAAAATGGTAGAACCGGAACGGGAAGTTCCCGGAACCAGGGAAAGAAGCTGGAACAGACCAATAAAAAGAGCTGTTTTAGTGGAAACATGACCAACTTTGGTAATGGATGGGTTAGCTGTAATAGAGCTGTTTTCCAGAACAATGAACAGCACACCATAAATGATCAGTGTAGCTGCTACTACATATGCGTTATACAGATGAGCTTCCATCCAGTCATCAAATAAAAGGCCCAATACAGCTGCCGGGATACATGCGATCACAATCTTGATCCACAATGCCCAGGTTGCCTGCTTCTGTCTGGCTGATTTAGATGGGCTGAATGGGTTTAATTTCTGGAAATACATGACCGCAACTGCAAGGATGGCACCTAACTGGATCACTACCAGAAACATGTCTTTAAATGCGTCCGGCTGGTTTAAATGGATGATCTCGTCTACCAGGATCATATGACCTGTGCTGCTGATAGGCAGCCATTCGGTGAAACCTTCCACAATTCCCAGAACGATCACCTTTAAAATTTCTACTATACTCATTATTACTCCTTATATTTTTATCTTTATTTTTATATTTATTTTTCTATGTTTTCAATCTGCCAGTCAATCGGCTCCAAACCATGTTCCCTGAGAAAATCATTGGTCTTGCTGAAAGGACGGCTACCGAAAAATCCTCTGTAAGCAGATAACGGGCTTGGATGAGGCGCCTCTAAGATCATATGCTTTGGATTGTTTAACATAGCCTTTTTCGCCTGGGCCGGTCTGCCCCACAGGATAAATACCATCGGACGGTCCTGTTCATTTAAGACCCGGATGGCAGCGTCTGTAAACTGCTCCCAGCCAATATCATGATGGGAATTGGCCTGATGGGCACGTACTGTAAGAACAGTGTTCAAAAGCATAACGCCCTGGTCCGCCCATTTTTTCAGATAGCCGTTATTTGGTATGTAACAGCCAAGATCATCGTGAAGTTCCTGATAAATATTCACCAGGGACGGAGGGATATCTATATCCGGCTTTACGGAAAAACTCAGTCCATGTGCCTGGCCGTCGTTGTGGTATGGATCCTGGCCAAGGATCACGACTTTTACATTTGCCAATGGTGTAAAAGAAAATGCATTGAAAATATCATCCGGCGCAGGAAATATCTTGCGGGTCTGATATTCGTGAAGTACGGTATCATATAATTTTTTATAATATGGCTTTTTAAATTCACCCTGCAATGGTTCAAGCCAGTCATTGGATATTGCAGCCATTTTTGCTCCTTTTCTTCTGTGCTGTTGTATTTTTCACAGTCTTTTATCTGTTAATGCCAATATTTTTATCTACACAACAGATAATCTTATCTGCGCACAGAAATACCTCTGCCAGCCAGATAATCCTTCAGATCACAGATCTCCAGTTCTTTATAGTGGAATAATGACGCTGCCAGCACTGCATCTGCCTTTCCCTTAGTCAGTGCATCATAAAAATGCTCTTTTGTTCCAGCTCCGCCGGAAGCGATCACAGGAATACTGACCAGATCTGCTACAGCTGCAGTTAGTTCATTGTCATAACCGGCTTTTGTGCCATCACAGTCCATACTGGTAAGAAGAATCTCTCCTGCTCCTAAAGAGTCTGCTTTTTTTACCCACTCCAGCACATCCAGACCTGTATCTAAGCGTCCACCGTGTTTGTATACATTCCAACCGGAACCGTCTGCCCTGCGCTTTGCGTCAACAGCAACCACGACGCACTGTCTGCCGAATTTCTGGGCTGCATCATGGATCAGCTGTGGATTGTCAATAGCAGATGAATTAATGGATATCTTATCTGCGCCTTCACGAAGAAGCAGTCTGAAATCTTCTACTGTACGGATACCGCCGCCTACTGTAAAAGGGATAAATACCTTTTCTGCTACCTGACGCACCATATCCACTACTGTTTTTCTATGGTCAGAAGACGCTGTAATATCCAGAAATATAAGTTCATCTGCACCGGCTCTGTCATAAGCAGCTGCAATCTCTACCGGATCACCGGCATCTTTCAGATTTACAAAATTAACACCTTTTACCACCCGGCCATTATTCACATCCAGGCAGGGAATGATCCTTTTTGTAAACATATTTTCTCTTCCTTTCTCTGCGTACTTTTAAAATCTTTATGGCAGGCTGATAAAATTCTCAAGGATCTTAAGTCCTGTCTGACTGCTCTTTTCCGGATGGAACTGGCAGGCATAAAGATTACCTTTTTCCACCGCTGCATGGATATGGGTTCCATACTCTGTTGTTGCTGCCACTATATCTTCAGATCCTGCTTTCAGATAATAGGAATGGACAAAATATACATAGCTTCCATCTGGAATTCCCTTAAACAGTCTGGAGTTGGGATCGATCTTTAAAGAATTCCATCCCATATGAGGAACTTTCATTCCCGGCGTCTCCGGTATCTTAAGGATCTTTCCCGGTAGAAGTCCAAGACCTTCTACTCCCGGACTTTCTTCACTGCTTTCAAACATCAGCTGCAGTCCCAGGCAGATGCCAAGAAAAGGAATCCCTTTTTTTACAATCTCTTTTATCACATCCACCAGTCCATACTGATGCAGACGGTCCATGGCATCCCCAAAGGCACCTACGCCTGGAAGGATCACTTTGTCAGCAGCTAAAAGTTCTTCTCTGTCTCTGGTGATGACTGGTGTTTCTCCAAGAAAGATCAGCGCTTTTTCTACGCTTTTTAAATTTCCTGCGTCATAGTCTATTACAGCGATCATAGTCGTTCCTCTCTTTCGTCTTTTGTCTGTATATGCAGTTTATCTGCAATTTTCCGTTTTTTATTTTTCAAGCATCCAGCGAACTGAATTTTCATGGACAGAAACGCCTCTTTCCTCTGCCTCTTTTGGAAGCTGGTAAAAGTTTTCATTGATACGGTATAATTTTGATTTCTGATTAAAATAAATGATCTTCTCAAAAGGCCAGCGCATTACCGTAGGCGTAGAAAATCCCTCTCCCAGTTCCAGGATTACCAGAGAACGGTTAATGGTACCGGTCTGCCATTTCATATAATCTTTCCATCTTGGAAGATAGCCTTCTTCAATATATGTTTCTGCCTTTAAAGTATTTCCGGTAAGAGGCGCCTTGCAGTGTGGACAGATATCATCCGGTACTTCTCCTTCTTCCCAGATATCCTTTGTGCAGGCTTTGGAGCACTGTCTCCAGTGGATATTTCCACAGGGAGCTACGATCCTGTTTTTATCAAAAGGCATTTCGTAAATGGCTCCATCTGTTAAAGTAGTAACAATATAATAATCTTTATCCTGGATCAGCTGATAAAGTTCCTCATAAGCTGCCTTCAGATCAGACTGGGCCGGATCGCTTAAATGACGGAAACGGATATCTTTTTCATCATCCCGCAGCGCCCATTCTTTCCCGATCCCGATCAGGACTTTCTGAGCCTCTTTTATCTTTTCTCTGACCTCTGCTTTTGTATTTTCCATGGATTTTTCTGCCTTCCTGCAAATTATGTCAATCAACATAATACCACAGACAGCCTTTCATTTCAATTAAACTGTTTATAAACACCGGCAAACGCCCGCATAAAAAAGATAATTTCAAAAAAGCAGGCAGAATTCCCCTCTGCCTGCTTCAAAACATTTATAATCTTTATTTAAACTGCTCTAAAATAGAAGTACCGATGGTTCCTTCCGGCATTTTCACTTCAAAGTTATCTGCAACTGTAGCGCCGATCACACCGAAGGTATCTGTTTCCGGCAATTTTCCGCCTTCTTTTAAAGACGGGGAATAAACCAGAAGCGGTACCTGCTCTCTTGTATGGTCTGTACCGGTCCAGGTCGGGTCATTTCCATGATCTGCAGTGATCATTAACAGGTCATCTTCTTTCAGATCCTGTAACAGTTCACCCAGCTTCACATCAAAGTTTTCCACTTCTTTTGCATAACCTTCCGGATTTCTTCTGTGGCCCCACAGCGCGTCAAAGTCAACCAGGTTGATAAAGCATAAACCTGTAAAGTCTTCATTTTTTGCAATATCAATGGTCTGCTCCATACCATGAACCGAGCTCTTTGACTTATACGCCTCTGTAATGCCTTCGCCGTCAAAAATATCACGGATCTTTCCTACAGAGATCACATCATATCCCTTTTCTTTTAATGCATCTAAGGCAGTCTTTCCTGTTGGTTTTAAAGCATAGTCATGACGGTTGCTGGTACGCTTAAACTCACCCTTTTTCTTTCCTACATAAGGTCTTGCAATAACGCGGCCTACTCTCCACTCATCTTTTAAGGTCAGTTCCCTTGCAATCTCACAGCAGCGGTAAAGTTCATCCAGTCCAAAAGTCTCTTCATTTCCGCAGATCTGAAGTACGGAGTCAGCGGATGTATACACGATCATGTGACCGGTTGCAATCTCTTCCTCTGCCAGCTCATCCAGGATCTCTGTACCGCTGGCGCTCTTATTTCCAATGATCTTATGTCCGGTGCGCTCTTCCAGCTCATGGATCAGTTCCGGCGGAAAACCATGATCCGTAAAGGTAACAAATGGCTTTGTGGTATAAATTCCCATCATTTCCCAGTGTCCTGTCATGGTATCTTTACCACAGCTTTTTTCGTTTAATACCAGCTGATAGCCCAGAGGATGTTCTGCCGGTGTTACTCCCTTTAAAGGATGGAGATTTGCAAGTCCCAGTCTGGTCAGATTTGGGATCTTCCAGTTATCATGTTTTTCTGCAATATGGCCCATGGTATCTGCCCCGTCATCCCCATAGGCAGCACCGTCTTTTGCATGGCCTGCGCCAAAAGAATCCATTACGATCACAAAAATACGTTTGAACTTCTTCATCGTTTATACTTCCTCCCATTGATTTCCCATGTTTTATACATTTTCTGCTTTATTTCTGTCTCTAACATCAGTATACACAAAAAGGAAAAATAAAAAATGCCATATGGCACTTTTTACAGGAACAAATTTTCATAAAACCTTTGCCATTATTATCAAATTTCACTTGAAGCTTCTTTGTAATAATGTTACCATGTACGTATTGTATGTTTCTCCCATTTTCCGGGAGTACATAACATTTCTCAGGAGGAAAATACCAATGGAACTGATTATACCGGAACACTATGATCCCCGTCTGGATATACGTGAGACCCAGGATGCCATTAAATATATCCGCGATACCTTTCAGAAAGAAATGGGACGCGAAATGCATCTGGAGCGTATTTCCGCACCTCTGTTCGTAGAAAAGAGCAGCGGTTTAAACGACAACTTAAACGGCGTAGAACGCCCTGTGTCTTTTGATATGGCTGCTATCCCCGGTGAGACTATGGAAGTAGTACACTCCCTTGCAAAGTGGAAACGTATGGCATTAAAAGAATATGGTTTCCAGCCAGGTGAAGGTCTTTACACCAACATGAACGCGATCCGCAGAGATGAGGAACTGGACAATCTCCACTCCTGCTACGTAGACCAGTGGGACTGGGAGAAAGTCATCAACAAAGAAGACCGCAATGAAAAGACCTTAAAGGATACTGTACGCCTGATCTTTAAGATCATTAAGCACATGCAGCATGAAGTATGGTACAAATATCCACAGGCTGTAAACCAGCTTCCAGATGATATTTTCTTTATCACCACCAGCGAACTGGAAGCAATGTATCCGGACAAAACACCAAAGGAACGTGAAAACCTGATCACCAAAGAACACGGCTGCGTATTCTTAATGCAGATCGGTGACAAACTGGCAAGCGGAAAGCCGCATGACGGCCGCGCACCGGACTATGATGACTGGAAATTAAACGGTGATATTCTTTTCTGGTATCCAACCTTAAACTGCGCTCTTGAGATCTCCAGTATGGGTATCCGTGTTGATGAAGTTTCCTTAAGAGAACAGCTTGAAAAATCCGGCTGCATGGACCGTATGGAACTTCCATACCACAAAATGCTTTTAAACGGCGAGCTTCCATATACCATCGGCGGCGGTATCGGACAGTCCCGTCTGTGCATGCTTTTACTTGACAGAGCCCACATCGGAGAAGTACAGGCAAGTATCTGGCCTAAAGAAATGCGTGACACCTGCAAGAAGCACAAAATTTACTTACTGTAATCACAGGAGAGCCGATCATTTATGGGGAATTCTATTTCGATCTTCTTTCTCATCGAGGCTGTAGGTACCATTGCCTTTGCGTCCTCCGGCGCAATGGTGGCGATCCGGCAGAACCTTGATCTTTTGGGGATCATTGTATTAGGTGTTACAACGGCAGTTGGAGGCGGTATGATGAGGGACATCCTTTTAGGGATCGTTCCTCCCAGCCTCTTTACAAACCCGATCTACACGATCATGGCATTTATTACTGTCATGGTCCTTTTTATCGTCATCCGTATGAACCAGCATTTCCTGGAAGGTGACTGTATCGTCACCTATGAAAAGCTGATGAATATCTTCGATGCCATTGGACTGGCTGCTTTTACAGTAACCGGGATTGATACGGCTGTAATGGCAGGATACGGGGATTATCATTTTCTCTCCGTTTTCTTAGGTGTGCTTACCGGTGTAGGCGGCGGACTTTTAAGGGATATTATGGCAAGGCAGACCCCTTATATCCTGAAAAAACATGTTTATGCATGTGCTTCCATTGCAGGTGGGATCTGTTATTCCTTCCTGCTTTCCAGCCCTGTGAATAATGATATTGCCATGATCACAAGCGCTGCTTTGGTCATTGCCATCCGGCTTTTGGCTACTCATTATTGCTGGAACCTGCCAAGAGCGCTAAAGCAGTCCTGATCTCATTTTCCACAAAAATATGAAATTCCAGCTCCAAACTTAAATAGGGCTTCTGTGGAACACACATATCACAAAGGATTAGAAAAGCAAGGACGCATCTTTCCGCCCTTGCTCTATTTTATCAATATTTTTATAATCTTGCCAACAATTCGCCCGGTGTAAATGCAACAACCTTGCTTTTCACAAAATCTTTTATATTTCGCGTTACTATATAGTCAGCATGAATCGCTTCCGCAGTTGCACTTTGTACCGCATCTTCGAAGTCTGGCCATTTCATATTCACGGATTTTTCCAAAATCATCGGACTAAAATCTGCAAACTCAAAAATCAAATTCAGCTTATGAAATACTTCCTCAATCTTTTCTGGTGTTAACTGTTTTCTCATTATATACATTATATTTGCATAGGTCAGCACGGAAATATATCCTTTTGCCTGTTCAGTTTCACAGAGTTTCCAAATCATGGAAGAATCAGTTACAAATTCCTGGCGATTCATCAGAACATCCAGTAGTATATTGGCATCAATCAACAATACCATACTTTGCTTTCAAATCCTCCTCTTTAATCTTAGCCAGGTCATTTTTTTCTTTTAGAATTCCTGTAAGAGAATCTGTCAGGTAAGATACAGCAGCCTCTTTTGGAATAAACCTTCCAACTTCTTTTCCATTCTTTGTTACGATAATTTCCTGTCCAGACATCACAAGGTTCAGGTAACGACCAAAATTATTCTGCATTGCTGTTGCGGTAGCAGTAATCATAAAATCACCTCTCTTTATTAGCTAATTCTATTATATGTTAAATTAGCTAATATATCAAGCGTTATGCCAAAATTCATACGACCATCGATAAAGGCTGCCGCATCCGCATATTTTACAGGTATTGCGATAATTCCCGAATTGCATATTCATCAGCAAATCTTTCTGATGGCAAATGTCGATACTTTACGTTAAAGCGTGCAAGAGTTTCCATCCATATGAGATCCCTACCGGCTTCACGCGAAGCTGATCTGCGTACTTCATCAGTTTGTGAATATTTTTGTCTTTGGAGGCCGCATAGCGTTTCATAGCTTCAGAGACGGCGCATTGTAGCCTTTCGGAAAGGTCATCGTATATTTCGCCGGGATACGGTCCGAATAACCCAGCAGGTACAGTGCGGTATCGTGGGAATAGATTCCACGTCCGTACTTACGCTGCAAAAGGTAAAAATCGTCCTCCCACACATTAAATTACAACAAAATAATGTGCGTTCGTCAAAAAAGTTGTTTAATGCTTCATTAAAATATTACAGGAATATATTACTATAAGTCGCGCCCTATATGATATCAACATCTGGTCATCACATTCCAGTAAATGTCACAATGCCGAAAAACAGACAGATCGCAGCACCGTAGAAATATAAGAATCCACCAAACACTGGCTTTCTTGGGCGGTTTTCCGTGATGAGATCCGGCCGGTCTGGCTTATAATATCCAACCACCTGCTTTCCCACATCTCGTTTACTGGAAACCGACTGAAAACTGAGGTACCGGTATGTTTTTCCATTCACCGAATATTCGTAAGTTGGAAGATATACCTTTTCGCGGCGCAGCTTTGAACTTCCATCCGGCTGATCCTCCCACCTGTCATATTCAGACTCTTCCACATGCACCACTTTCATCATGGTACTGGCTGAATATAACCGCACATCACGTTTGTAACCATTTTTTGCTCCTCTCCTCTCCAGAATACCAAGCCAGGCAAAAAGCACTGCAGCAATGCTGAAGCCGAGGCCCGATGTGATATCGTCTATATACGGGAACGGCAACGCTACCAGTGCAATCGCAAGGCTAAACCCACACACCAGGATTTTAACTCTTTTCATACACACCTCCGACCATTTATATTCCGGCTGATTTATTTTTCTTTTCCATCCCATGCAAATTCGCATGGTGTTCCCCTGGTAGCGGGGGAATAGCCACATTCATCATCATGTTTATGGACGCACTTGAGCACTTCCGTATAGCAATCGTCTGTGTGCTCGTGACTGCAGGCTGTTCCTGTTGTTCCTTCAGAGCAGCCGCACTCATCGTCATGCTCCGGGTGATGTTCACACAGATTGCCTGTACCTACGGTTATGCTGCTTCCTGTTTGTGTGCCGGCTGCGGCAGCTACCGATTGAGAGCAGAGCGAAAACAACATGGTTCCGCCAAACAGCGAAAGAAGCGTTCCGCCAGCCCTGCCGCCATTGCGCTTATGCAGTTCCTGTGATAACTGCTCATCTGTCATTTTCTGTTCTGCCATATTCTTCCCTTTCCACCACGTCGGTTAAAGCGGGGCCCTCGATCAGGCGGTCCAGCACGCTGCCCAGTTCCTTTAAAGATCGGATGTAGCTTCGACGCGCCGCATCCAGGTCACTCAGGTCTACGCTGCTCGCTATAGTTGCAATACCGAAATCCGTTTCCAATACCAGGGAAAAGATCTTTCCCTCCCAGCAAAAACTCAAGATCTGCCCTTCCACATCCCGATTAAACTTCGTCAAAAAATCGATGAACCGCGGGGTAAGACGACACGCGGCATCCTGCTTGCTGTTTGCCGTGACGCAGAAGCTGCAGTCAAAGATATTATTGCCTGTCAATACACCGCATGGACTATCCTCCGTCCGCACATTAGCAAGAACGGGCGAGGGAACCGGAACCCATGTCCTGCAGCGAAGGACGATGCCCTTAAAGACCATTTTCCTGCAGGTTTCATAGCCATCATGCGAACATCCTATCTGGTACACATGATCCAGCTGTACATTAGCGGCAGAAAAATGTATGCCGCCATGATCGCCCTCGTGGAAGTTCTCCACGGTACACTCCTCCCATTTGCCGTCCAGCAGATGATGCGCCCTCATGAACGGTTCATCAATGCGCATTTCCTGGGTGTGGATATCCGGCCCGAAAGCCTTTTCCCACTCTGCGCGGAAAAAATCTCCCATCTGCTCCTGCATCAGGACTTTCAGTTTTTTCTGTGCCCCACCGCTGAAAAAGGACGCGCAGAAAATGCCGCCAAAAAACAGCACTGCCACAAGGAGCGATTTGAGTGCCTTATTCTGCAACACAAAATAGAAAATGGCACCGCTCACTGCGCCAACCACTCCCACCCAGAACCATATGACGGACATTGCCTGATAATGTCCCAGCTTTTTTGACAGCTCTGCATCTGTCATCTTTATCGGTTTGGAGGAAACGGAAGCTCTATTTTTTTTCTTCATAAAACTCCCCCTTAATCGCAAAGGCTGAAATACAGACTGCTGTACGGTTCTAAGGTATCAAGATCCAGAACACAGGCTTCCGGAGAAATGCTGTCCAGCTGCATCTTTCTGGCACTTTCCTGGTAAGTATCCGGTTCCGCCTGAGCCGCGAACACAAGGCCATCGTAGTCGGCCGGCATATAGACGGAATAACTCTTAGTCAGGACCGCACCCCAGTCACCTACCTGGAAATTCCAGTCTGTGGAATAGGTGAATTCGATCAGATAGCTGTTTCCTCTCCAGCTGACGGTGTGAAGATAATAGTTGTCGCCGCGACTGCTGTTGTTAAACGTCGATCCCGCTGTCAGCCACATGCCTGTATAGGCATCGTACAGTTCGCTGGACACAACGACCGTCCCATTCGCAGCAGTTGAAATTGCACTTTCCGGAATATAGCAGATCGCGTCAAAATGCAGATCACGGATGCCGTTATGGATATCATCCGCCTTTTTCGTAACTTCCCAATAGCAGTCACTCCGGCGGTAGCCATTGCCTTCCCCGGAATAGCTGCTTGCGCCATTTGCTAACAGGAATGTACCAAGTTCCACTTCGGCATTCATTTCCAGGCCATTTCTGGTAAAATAAGGCACGCTGGACTGGATCGCTTCTACCGGGAACAGACTTCCGCCATTGGTAAGATCCATCAGATCGCCACTGATCGTAAGATCAAGCTGTAAGGTGTCACCGCTTCCATCAAAGTGAAGCGTAATTCCGTTTTCTTCCACCCAAAGCGTACCCGATTCAATCACATCATCCTGGTCATTTACAAATTCCCAGGTGGAATCATCGTGGATGCGCAGCCAGCGGTTCTCCCCCTGATATTCCCAGAGCCCCACATAGTCTTCCAGGTTCATAGCCGGATCCGTTTCCTCAGCAGTATCCTGGTCTTCCTCCCCGATCGTAATGGTGGAAAGATTATCTCCATATTCATCAATGAAGCTGACCAGAACATCACTTTCCCCATCGTGGGTAATCGTTCCGCTGCCGGCCACCACACCGCTGGTCCGCCAGTCATCACCCGCCACGTCGCCGGAAGCACCGCAGGCCACTAGGCTAATACCAAGCACTACAGGCACAGTAAGGAAAAATCGCTTTATCTGTCGTTTCTTCATACTCTGCTCCTCCTTTCCATCACTCCATCCGGTAATAAGCGCCTTCATCTCCCCATATGAGCATATCGCTGTCAAAGTCGAATACCTTGTAGGATACGCCATCATATACAGTAGAATCCGCATAATAGGTACTTGTTTCATCCGTGGAATAAGTGAATATGCCATGATCCATTTCTGCAGCCTCAGCACCCGGAGCGCGCTGGTAATAACTCCAGTCTCCATTTCCATCAATCACGACATACATCTCTGCCGAGAGATCGCCGTCATAATACCAGACGCCCTCAAATTCAGAAACATTCCGCTGGCAAAGATCCGAATCCCAGCTCCAGTAGGAATCCGGATGTGCGTTCTGATTTCCACTTCCACCCGATCCGTTTTCCACATAGGCAACCGGCTCATCATCTTCCGTAAACTCTCCTCCATCTTTATACCAGAGATACTCCATACCCTTGCCCGGGTTAAAGTAACCATAGGCTGCGCTGTAAAGCTGCCCTTCTTCCATAGCGATCCGGCTGCCGGAGTCATCCCGGTTGCTGTAGGCATAAATAGCTTCCCACTCCGGCTCATAACGAAGATACCCTTCATCCATGACCTCTCCGCTTAAGTAAAGGGTCCAGTTCCCCTCGCTATCAAACTCCATGTAATCGTAGTCGTTGTTCGCTTCTCCCAGCCAGATACCCTCAAAGCCGCTGAAATCATTTACTGTGTCCTCATTCAGATCACCGCCCAGGCCATCGTTCGGATCATTCTGCAGATCCTCATCTTCCTCATCCTGAATGCTTTCATTTGCGTCATCCGGTAATGCAGTTGCCTCCTGTGTGCTGCCGCAGGCCATACACACCAAACTGATCATCAATAATATTCCCGCCAGAACATACGGCATTTTTTTCTTCATGTGTCACCCCTCCCTAATTTTCATCACTCAGATACAGCTGCGAAAAAATACTTTGGTAAATCTCATCCATATCTTCTTCCGTATCCACCGCCTCACAGAACCCGTAAAGATAGGTATAACGGTCCGTATCCATAGCAAATACCGTCCATTTCCGGGTATCCTCATTCTCACCTGCGGTATACGTTACGATATACACCGGGTATGTTAAGTTCTCGGTATATTCCTCATTTTCTTCTGCAGATAACAGTTCATAGGTATCCGTATCACTTAAGGCAAAAGCGCAGGCTGTCAGATAATCTTCCAGATCCTGGACCTCCGGAACGAACCGGGTCGGCTCTACCGTATTTACCACAAGGATCTGGCCATCCTGCGTGAAATCCTCATAGCGGTATGTTCCATCTTCATTATTTTCCGTGCGAAGGTTTTGCATGTTGGTAAAGGGCAGCGCTCCTCCCATCAAAACAGGAATGCGTTAACTCGGGATCAGATCGTCGCAGTATCAGGATCATAGTTCGGATTGACCGGCTTTTCATCCTCGCCGTAAAACTGAACCTGAAAACCTCTGCCCAGTTCTGCCATCGTATATTTTCCCAGATCGATCTTAGCGCTTTCGCCCTCAGCCAGTGCTGTTTTCAGACGGTTTTCTCCCCAGTCTTTCCCATCCGTTTCTCTAATACGGATGTCTTCTCCCGTTAAACTCGATCATGGGTCTGCCGTCCACTTCTGAAAACTCTCCGCGGCCGCCAAGGCCATTACATCCGCGATAGATATAATAGCCGCCGCTGCTGTCAAAATACAGCTTTGTGGTTCCGGCAATGCTCCAGGTACCATCAAGGGAAGCCATATCTGTGACCGGCTCCAAGCCGTCCGGTAAAGCGGAGCCGAAGGATCTTGTATCAACCAAGCTGCTTCAGGCTGCCAGATACAGACACAGGAGCAAGGCCGGAACAGGAAGCAAATATATTTTCTTTTTTAAGGCCATCTCTTTCTGCTGGTCATTCACTTCTTTCATAGTATTCATTTGTATATCCCCAGTACATAGCTCCCGGTTCCGCTAAGGTGATCGGATAAAACACATCGTCAAACTGCTCAGAAACGGCAAAGTACTGATCATCGCCCCGCTCATTTACCTGGAGTATTCCTGAATCCACTTCAGCCGGATCCCCGTCACCATCCGGGCGCTCTGAAAGGCTCCAACTGCCATCCTTTTCGATCTCGATCACACTGGCCGCATCTGCCTCTCCATCTAAAAACCAGACCCCGGCCAATTCCTCACAGTCACTTTCACTTACATCTCTCCCCAGAGGTTTCTTGGTAAACACACCGAAGGAGTCGATATGAAGTGCCCCATCCTCATCCCGCCAGACATGATGAGCCCAACCATCATGTTCATTGTAGAAATAGTCTGCTTCATACTCCGGCACAAGCTGGATATAACCGCTGGCCATCAGGTTGTCATCCTCGTCGTACCATTCAAAGCGGTCTTCCCCACTGCCGTTTAAACCCACGATCAGTTCGCTGTCATCTTCGCCGATCCAGGTACCCCAGTACATGTCATAAACTGCCGTGATATCCGGATCCTTCACCATTCCTTCAAAAGACTCCGGAGCACTGTTTTCAGTCTCTTCGTAGTCTTCCTGGTCATCGCTGCTGCCTTCGCTTTCAGCCCCTCCACCGCAGGCAGCAAGGCCCAGACACACTGCCAGTGTGATTACGGGAAATAACTTACTTTTCCATTTTTTCATCCTGCATTCCTCCCTTTTCGCAAAGCTGCGTTAGTGTTCCTGTTCTGCCATGGACAATATTTCATCGTGGCTCAGCTCCACATCTCCGAAGCGGACAAAGATACCGTTGGTCACAGCACTACTCCACACGTTCTTATCCGCAAGCGAAAGAAAACGGATCTTATCCAGATAAGGCTTCATGTCCAGCAAAAGCCGGCTTCCCGATACAAAATCGACCTGTAAAATATAATCGGGCAGCGTTGTAACATCCTTTAGATATCTCCGTTTCAAGAGTACCCTCCTTTCTGCCGTGTCATAAAGATATTAAAAAATCCACCGTACTGATATTGTACGGTGGATCCTATGAGATAACCATTAACTAAAGGTTAGGGATTTGGTAAGAACAGCTCTACAAGCTGACTCCTTTTTGTTCTGGTATCGCCCTCAATATGAAGTTTGGAATAAATCTGATTTATGTACTGCTGCTGATGGCAGGACGGCTCATCTGGCTGCTGGCGCTGCGGGAGATGGGCCGCAGGCTCTCCTGCAGTCTTTCCGATATGTATATGGTATTCAGATTCCATTTTGTTTTTGGCATATGCACACCCCATTTTTATTTCATCGTCTTATTTATTCTTTTTTACTGTGTCCAAAAACAACTGGTGGATACGGTCATCTTCATCCAGTTCCGGATGAAAGGACATTCCAATCTGATTTTTATACTGTACAGCTACAATATTTCCATCTGCTTTTGCAAGCACTTTTACGCCTTCCTCTGCTTTTTCCACAAAAGGCGCCCGGATAAAGGTCATAGGCACTTTTCCAATGCCTTCAAATTCTTCTGTTGTGTGAAAGCTGCCAAGCTGTCTTCCATAAGCATTTCTTCTTACGGAAACAGGAAGTGTAGCAAAATAACGGTGGTCATCATTGGTAAGGTCTTTTGCCAGAAGGATCAGTCCTGCACAGGTGGCAAGTACCGGCATCCCCGCTTCTATTTTTTCTTTTAAAGCATCAAACATGCCAAGTTCTTTTAACAGCTTTCCCTGAACCGTACTCTCACCGCCGGGAAGTACCAGACCGTCAAAATCCTCTTCCAGGTTTTCTTTTTTTCGCAGTTCGATACACTGGGCTCCCAGCTTTTCAAGCTTTTTCTCATGCTCAATGAAAGCGCCCTGAACTGCTAAAACGGCTATCTTCATCTTATTTTCCTCTTTCTGCCATTAAAAGCTTGATCTCCTGCTCATTGATGCCTACCATGGCTTCTCCTAAGTCCTCAGAAAGCTCTGCTAACATCTTCTGGTCTGTATAATTGGTAACTGCCTTTACAATGGCTGCTGCACGCTTCTTTGGATCTCCTGATTTAAAGATACCGGAACCTACGAATACGCCTTCTGCTCCTAACTGCATCATAAGAGCTGCGTCTGCAGGTGTTGCAACACCGCCTGCTGCAAAGTTTACAACTGGAAGACGGCCGTTTTTATGTACATATTCTACCAGGTCATAAGGCACTCTTAATACTTTTGCCTCTTCAAACAGTTCATCTTCTCTCATGGATACGATCTTTGCGATCTCCTGGTTCATCATGCGCATATGACGTACTGCCTGGACAACATCACCGGTTCCAGGTTCGCCTTTTGTACGGATCATGGAAGCGCCTTCGTTAATCCTTCTTAATGCTTCTCCTAAGTCCTTTGCGCCGCATACAAACGGAACTTTGAATTTTCTCTTATCAATATGGAATACATCATCTGCAGGGGATAATACTTCACTTTCATCAATATAGTCGATCTCAATGGCTTCTAAAATCTGTGCCTCTACAAAATGTCCGATGCGGCATTTTGCCATAACAGGAATGGAAACTGCCTCCTGGATGCCCTTGATCATCTTCGGGTCACTCATACGGGATACGCCGCCTGCTGCGCGGATATCTGCAGGAATACGCTCTAAAGCCATAACCGCACATGCGCCTGCTTCTTCTGCGATCTTTGCCTGCTCCGGTGTGGTAACGTCCATGATCACGCCGCCCTTTAACATCTGTGCCAGCTGCTTATTTAATTCGTATCTCTCTGTATTTGTATTCATCTTTCAAACCTCCTGGTCTTATCTGATATATTTTTGAAATATTTTATTGATTGGCCCGAAACATTTTGGATTGACTAGAGTATAACGTATATGTGGACTTTTTATAATAGCCAATTATCATATTTTTAACCAGTCCAGTTTGCATATAAATTAAGCTGCATCTACCGGTTGTTCAGTAAATACAGCTTGGGATATTTGTTATTATTTTTCTTTATTGGATACGTTTATTCTTCTGCAAGAGCAGCCGCTTTATCACTGTTCCACTGGATCGCATCATATGCTTCACCAATGTTTAACATATGGTCACCAATACGCTCATAATCTGTAAGCATTTCAGAATACAGGATAGAGGACTCTACATTACAGTGGCCTTCGCGCATACGGTCGATCTGGTTCTGACGGAAGTTGTCGGTGATATCATCGATCTTCTGCTCGATCGCCTGGATCTTCTCCAGGGTAAAGTCACTGTCTCCGGCTGCTGCCTTTCTCAGAAGCTCCATACCTAATGCACAGCTTTCGTCCATGACTTTAAATTCATTTTTTGCATAATCAGAGAAGTTCAGGTTCTTTTCCTGAATGGTCTGGGCATATTCTGCCAGGTTCATTGCATGATCGCCAATTCGCTCGATATTTCCTAAAATACTGTACATCTTATTTAATGCTTCAATATCCTGAGGTGTCTGGTCTAAAACAAGAACCTTGGAAATCTTCTTTGACAGACGTACATTGGAAAGATCGATCTCCTCTTCTCTGTCTGCGATCTCCTGGATACCATTTTCACCCGGTCCCTGTTCCATGGCCTTAAAGCTGTCAGAAACATTGGAAGCAGCTATAGCCAGCATATCCCGGATCTCTTCATGGATCTGGCTGATGGCAATGGTAGAAACACCCAGATGATGCTTGGAAGCCATCAGGCCTTCAAACCACTGGTCTGCATCCATCACATGCTTTACCTGGGTATCCGGAAGGATCTGCTTTGCAATATTTACTAACATCGGCCCAAATGGGAATAATATTACAGTTGTGGCAATATTAAAGATGGTATGCACATTTGCGATCTGTGCAGCAGGATTTGCCGGGTTAGTGGTAATCATCCAGTCTACGAATGGTGTTACCATACACAGTACCACAAAGATAACTGTACCGACTACGTTGAACATCAGATGGATGGCTGTAGTACGTTTTGCATTTCTGTTGGTTCCCACAGAAGCCAGAACAGCAGTGATACAAGTACCGATATTCTGACCGAACAGTACGAACACAGCGCTGTGAAGGCCTATCACGCCGCTTACAGCCAGTGCCTGTAAGATGCCGATAGAAGCTGCGGAAGACTGGATCACTGCAGTAAACAGCGCACCTGCCATAACACCTAACAGCGGGTTTTTAAAGCTGGTCATCAGCTGGATAAATTCCGGTTCATCACGAAGAGGAAGCATTGCATCGCTCATCATTCCCATACCGATGAAGATAACGCCTACTCCGGCAACAATGCCGCCAACATGCTGCAGCTTTTTATTCTTTACAAAAACCACCAGTACAACACCGATAAATGCAATCAGCGGTGCTAAAGCGCCTACGTCCAAAGCGATCAGCTGTCCGGTAATGGTGGTACCGATATTAGCACCCATAATGATCCACACAGCCTGGTTAAGTGACATAAGACCTGAGTTTACAAAGCCTACGGTCATAACCGTTGTAGCTGAAGATGACTGGATCAGTGCTGTGATGCCTGCGCCTACCAGGATTCCCATAAAGCGGTTGGTGGTCAGCTTTTCCAGGATCTGCTTCATCTTGTTTCCGGCAGCTGCTTCCAGATTGTTGCTCATCATCTGCATTCCATACAGGAACAGCGCCAGACCTCCCAGAAGGCCCAAAAGCAATTCAACTCCCATTTTTTACTCCTTTTTCCTAAGGAACAGGGTGTTTTAAATATTATCTATATATTGATAATATACGTTTTTCCTGTTCTTTACTTGATTTTTACTTTGAGTTTACACTTGCTCATTATACGGGATATTTTCTCAGTCGTCAATACGGATTGTTGGACGGTTATGTAAAGTTCAGGTAAATTGTTTGTAAAATTACGCTATATTATCCATATATCGATAATATATTTTAACAGTTTTGAAGCAAAAAAAGACCGCCCCGAACAGGGCGGTGGGGTGCATATGGTCCACTCACAGTCACGCGCTGACGCGCTCCGCTGCCTGCTGGCGCAGGCGGGCCATTCGTTAAGGGCAGAAGAAAAACAAATGACCGCCCCGAAAACGGGACGGTCGCTTGTTTTTCTCTTCTGCCCTTACATCAGAGACAGATATAAGTTCTTAATATCCTCAAAGGTCGGATCCTTTGGATTGCCTGGACGGCACGCATCATCCATTGCGGACTGTGCAAGGAAGTCTACATCTTCTGCCTTAACGATAGCCTTTAAGTCAGCTGGGATACCAACATCAGCGGACAGCTTCTTAACTGCATCTACAGCTGCCTTGCGGTATTCTTCCTGGCTCATGTTCTCTACGCCTTCAACGCCCATTGCGATAGCGATATCTTTGTACTTGGTTCCTGTGCATGGTGCGTTGTATTCCATAACAGTTGGAAGCAGGATTGCATTTGCAACACCATGAGGAGTATCATAAACAGCACCTAAAGCATGTGCCATGGAATGAACAATTCCTAAACCTACGTTGGAGAAGCCCATACCTGCGATGTACTGTCCTAAAGCCATTCCTTCACGGCCTTCTTTTGTATTCTCGCAAGCGCCTCTTAAGTTCTTGGAGATCAGCTCGATTGCCTTTAAGTGGAACATATCGGTCATTTCCCATGCGCCCTTGGTGATGTATCCTTCGATTGCATGTGTTAAAGCGTCCATACCGGTAGATGCGGTCAGTCCCTTTGGCATAGAGGACATCATATCCGGGTCAACAACTGCGATTACAGGGATATCGTGTGTATCTACACAAACGAATTTACGTTTCTTTTCTACGTCAGTGATAACGTAGTTGATAGTAACTTCTGCTGCGGTTCCTGCTGTAGTTGGAACTGCGATGATCGGGATAGATGGCTTCTTGGTTGGAGCTACACCTTCCAGGCTTCTTACATCTTCAAATTCTGGGTTAGCAATGATGATGCCGATTGCCTTTGCTGTATCCATAGAAGAACCACCGCCGATAGCGATCAGATAATCAGCACCAGATTTCTTAAATGCAGCTACACCGGTCTGTACGTTCTCGATGGTTGGGTTTGGTTTAATATTGGAGTAGATCTCATAAGCAAGACCTGCATTGTCCAGTACATCAGTCACTTTCTTTGTTACGCCAAATTTGATCAGATCTGGATCTGAACATACGAAAGCCTTCTTGAAAGCTCTTGTTTTTGCTTCGTTAGCGATCTCAGCGATAGCGCCTGCGCCATGATAAGAAGTTTCATTTAATACAATTCTGTTTGCCATGATACATTCTCCTTTTTTATGAAAATATACTCTCTGGATACAAAATCCGGAGCAGTTTTGTGTTTCATGTTGTTTTCCTTTGTTTCGTTAATATTATAACAACACTTTAACAAAAATAAAAGTGACAAACTTACTTGTCTGTCACTTTTTGAGAATATTTTTTGTTTTATATAAGTTTTATTATAAAAATCACACATAAATGATCACGTATACATTCTTATATTATCCGTATATCGATATTATCGTTTTGTGTTATATATAACAAAGTTTTCCGTTTTTACAGCAGTTTCAGCTCATCAAATACAGCAGCCAGTCTTGGAGGCATAGCTTCCACCAGCTTCTTTGACATTTTCGCCGGTGAGTCTTTCATTCCTGTAAGGACCCATTTTACTGTCATATACACAGAGCCCCTGCAGTACATTTCCAAAAGGAACTGCAGATCTTCTCCCAAGGGTCTGCTGGTCTTTCGTCCGATCAGATCCTGATAAAACTGTAAGATCAGTTCAAAATCATGTTCTTTTAAGGAGTTGCGGTCGTCACTGCGGAATGCCTCTGTAAAGAACACTTTTTCATCGACGATAAATTCAAATTTCTGTGTCAGGCTTTCTCCTACTGTATGTCCCATGCCGATCTGCTCAAAGGACTGGAGCACCAGTTTGTCAAAATACCAGTTGATCAGGTCATATTTATCTAAAAAATTCCGGTAAAAGGTCTGTCTGGCAACGCCGCAGCCTTCCACAATATTTTTTACAGTTATCTTATCCACCGGCATCTGCTTCATGCATTCTTTCATGGATGCTGCCAGTTTGTATTTCGTTTTTTCCTGCTTTCCTGTCGGTTCCATGTTTTCCTCCCACTATACAGCTATGTGATCTGCCCACAGACAGAATTTCAGCACAAGGCCCCCGGCATGCCATTTCACATACCGAGGGTCTGTATTTTTTCCACCCCTTATTTCTATCATACCAGAAACATAGGGCTGTGACTATCTGTTTTTAAACTATCTGTTCTTGAAAATAGAGATGATGGCCTGCCACATCTGTACCAGAACATTCCACATTCTCTTTAACGGGCCTTCATTTGCCTTCTCTGTTTCTGCATCGGTTTCCTTATGGTTTTCATCATCCAGACTGATCTCATCTGTACGAAGGACTACCTGTAAGGTCTTAGGGGCCGGATTCTTATCAGAAGTAAAGGAAACCTTATCTTCTGACGGATCAATGAACAGGAAGCGGTTATCGGTGTCGAATTTATCCAGCTGCTCATCCATAACATCTTTCATGGTACGGCCTGCTGTTCTCACACCTGTAGTACTGTCTAAGATGCTGAGGCTCTTATCAAGCAGTTCCATACTGCCTCTTAAACTGTTCTTTGCTGCCTCATCCATATCACCGCTGGTTGCCTTTAATGTGTTCTGCACAATGGTCATAGTGCTGACACCTTTGTTCATGGCATCTGTGGTGCGGTCTACCAGCTCAGAAAGGTCATCTAAGGATGCCTGCAGATCCGGATAATACATATCCAGGGAGTCATGAAGAGCTGTCAGATCTTCGATCATCATGTCCATGCTGTCTGTCAGATCTGCACCATATTCTGCTGCATCTCCTACATTATCCATCAGATTGGATGCAACCTGAGTAAATTCACGGCTGTCCTTATCGATCTTTGTTAACATCTGATAAAGAGTCACAAGATCCACACTGGATGAAGCTGCTACCAGAGGCACATCATGTTTTTCAATATGCGCCCGGCTGAGTGTCTGTGTATCACTGGTATCTGCTGCATCTGCGCTGTCTGTGGCATCTGAACCATCTGCGGTACCTGCATCATCTGCTGTATCCGAACTGTTATCTGCCTCTGCTGCATTTTCCCCTGTATCAGAAACATTATCTGTTGCATCAGAAACATCTTCGCTGCTCTTATTTTCTGTTGCTGCATCTACACTGCTGCCAGCTTCCGTACCGGCATCCTGATCATCCACTGTACTTCTTGTATCATTCAGAGCTTCGTCATACAGATCCAGTGCTTCTGCATCATAGTCCTGAAGGTCTTCGATCAGTCCCGGAAGCGCCTCCAAAATAGTAGTGGTCTGTACCTGGAACTGGGCATTGTTCTGGATCAGCCATGCCATATCTTCTCTTACATCATTTAACTGTTCCCCTAAAGACTGGGAAGTGGTGCTGATATTGCGCAGACGGTTATACATCTTGCGCAGAGGTTCCTGCATATCTCCCATGGTATTTACAATATCACCCATGCTGTTATGCACGGTCTCTGCCGCATCCTTAGCAGTCTGCAAATGTGGGACCAGAGTTTCCAGCTGCTGTGACAGCGCTGTCAGTGACTCCAGAGTCTGATCATTTCCGGCTAAAATACTGTCTTTATTGGCACTCCATTTCTGTCTTGCGCTTTCAGCAGAAGAAACGCCGGACTGTACCTGGTTGATGCCGTCACGCATGGACTCCACTGATTTAGCCATCTGCTCCAGACTGTCATATAAAGCATCTCCTGCGTCTTTCCATGTATCCTTTGCTTCTTTCAGGTCCTTAATATGGTTCAGGTCATCAATAGTGCCCGGTGCCATTGCCATGATCACACCGGTAGTTTCAAAACTGTCTGTACCAATACGGACGGTATAATCTCCTTCTTCCCCCGGAAGGGCGGAAAATACAGCTGCTGTGGTGGATCCAAGGCTCTGGATCTGGGCGCCATCTGCGTCTACACTGTAGCATTTAGACATATCTACAGGAACTGTCACCATTAACATCATGTTGTTGCGGTAATACAGATTAGCATTATCATTGGGCGTAGCCTTCACATTGATCTCGATCAGGCCGTTTGCACCTGCCAGTTTGTCACCATCTGTTGGAACACCGTTTAACTTATAGGACACATCAAAATCCCATGGAAGTACCACCTGTTCATTGTCCATGGTACACTTATAATAAAAACGGCCCTTCTGACCTTCCGGCAGGTTCCAGGTTACACTTCCATCTCCTAAAACCGGAGCATCACTGGTACTCATATTTTCTACATTGATGTAATTTCCATAATCAGTGATCTCACCAAGGCCATTTAAATTTACCCCTTTTACTACGTTTACCTTTGTTGTTTTTCCGTAGTAATCCAGGTTCACATACATGGTCTCATCTATATCTGCACCTGCCGGTGCGCCATATACAGGAACGCTGCCTGCTGATGTGCAAAGCAATGCTGCCGTTAAAACAGAAGCTGTCACTCTTTTTCTAAATCTCATTTCCATCTACCTCCGCTGTCTGACTGCCTCTTCTTGCCAGGGCTGCTGACGCTTTTTTCTTAACTGCCCCAATTCCGGATTTTACTAAGGCTTTCCGCTTTTCATGTCTTCGTTTTAAATACTTCTTAAAGCGGTCCATTTCATTACTTGTGATTATACCGTCACAGAGGACTAGCAGTGCCGGCAAAATAGTAAGTACCAGACACACACTAAACAGTGCGCCTCTTCCGATCAGATGTCCCAGTCCGCCTATAGCCGCCGTACTGGAGATCATATATACAATGTAACCTGCCAGTATCAGGATAGTTCCCGAAGTAAATACTGAGGAACAGGACATGGCCAGTGCCTCCACCACAGCTTCCTTCTTCTTCATGGTCTTTCTGCAGGCCATATAGTTATTAGTAAGCAGGATCGAATAGTCTACTGTAGCCCCCAGCTGGATACTGCTTACGATAATATAGCCCATATAAACCAGCGTCTCGCCAACCAGATAAGGCACCGCCATATTGATATAAATAGCTGCCTCAATAGGGATCATAACAATGATGGGCACCAGTACAGACTGGAAACTGAACATGACTACCACAAATACACTGATCAGGGACAGCACATTAACTCTTGCATTATCCGCTGTGATCGTAGTCTTAATATCTTGCGTAGAAGGAGTTTCACCTGCCACATAAGAGTCTTCCGGGTAATATTTCTTCACAATATCACGGATATCATTGGTATACTCAAAAGCCTTGTCACTTTCTGACTTGGTCCTTATGTAGATCAGCATACGGCTTGTGGTATCTGTATGCAGCTGGCTGGTAATGGAATAAGGGAGAAAATCTTCCGGTACACCTTCCGGCAGTGTATTTGCCATGGATGTTACGCTTTTTACATATTCCAGATCTTCGATCTCATCAGACATTGCCTTTTCTGTAATAGCTGATGTATTTGGATAAATGGCAACCAGCATATTGCTGCGGCCAAATTTCTCATTGATGGCCTGCTCATCTGCATAGACCTGGGTTCCTTCGCTGACACCTACTGCACTGTTTCCGAATAAGAAACTGTTCATTCCCTGGGCAGTATAAGCAAAAGGAACTACCAGGATCATGATCACCAGTGCAATATTACGGATCTTGTAAATGCCTCTTCCCATTTTATGGAAATCCGGCAGGAACGGACGATGTGCCGTCTTTTCATTCCATTTCGCAAAGCGGAAGATCATGGCCGGCATGAAAAGTACAACTGTTAAAAGACTGAATACAATTCCTTTTGCCAGTACCAGACCCATATCAAAACCAATACTGAATTTCATGAACATCAGGGCTACGAAACCTGCTATAGTAGTAAGGCTGCTGGCGAAAATAGAATTAATGGCCGCATCTACCGCATCTACCATGGCTTCTTCATCAGAAAGCCCTTTTTTCTTCTCTCTGGTAAAAGCATCCAGAAGGAAAATGGAATAGTCCATGGAAGTTGCCAACTGCAGCACCATTGCCACATTGTTGGTCAAAAAGGACACTCTTCCTATGAAAATGTTAGTACCACGGTTTAACAGGATGGCTACACCCATGACAAGAAGAAACAGGAATGGCTCGGACCAGGCAGTAGTCGTAATACATAAGATCGTAAAAATCATAATAATTGCTACTGTTAAGATCAACTGCATCTCACTTGCCAGATTTTCCTGTAAAGACTTGTTCTGTACTGCCATTCCTGTAAAACAGCCTTTATCTCCTGCAATGGCTTTTAATTCATCAATGGCTGCGGAAGTGCTTTTTGCTGTATTTCCTTCTTTAAAGGTCACATCCATTACCGCATATCCATCTTTATAATAATCTTCGATGTCTTCTTTATGGATAAAATCTTCGCCAGAGTAAATATTAACAGTACTGTCACACCACAGGATCTGATCCACCCCGTCTACATCTTCCATTCTGTCTTTGTATTGCTTGGCTTCATACAATGTCACATCTTTTAGCATGATACGGGCTGTTCCTGGATAGCCAAACTCATCTTCCATCTTATTTAAACCGATACCTGACTGTGCGGTATCCGGAAGATATTCCGTCAGATCGTAATTAACTTCCACAAATAGCATGGCAACTGCACAGAATATGCAGGCTGCAATAAAAACTGATACGATCCAGTTCTGTTTTTCAATAATAAACCGGGCCAGCTTAATGGACGGCTTTTCACCGGAAGCTTTTTCCTTTTTCCCACGCTTCTTTAAGGGTCCTAACTTGAATTTCTTTTCCATGATCCTAACTCCTCCCTCACATAGATATGTGTTATTTAACGCATAAAAAGAACCATAAACCAGTGGTGTCCGTTCTTTTCCTCATGGGCCATACCCATATATCGATAATATTGTAATGTGTATTTTCTGTCTGACTTTGATGTATATTTACGTCCCGTTACATTCATTATCTTGTCATATGCCTCATCCGTATCCTCGCAGTCCCGCACATATACCTCCAGGCAGGAAGCATTTTTGCGGTAAGGAATGGATGCCAGTGTGTCTTCTATGGTTCCTTCTCCTGTGACCCGTCCGTCTGCATACCCTTTTTCCATAGCTGCCTCCAGACGGCTTTGTGCAATTTTATTTAACTTCATATCCATAATAAAGCCTGCGTACCGGTCATAACTGGTGTGGTTGTCGCCGTCATATTCCCGTTCTCTGTCTGGATATGCGTCAAAATACTGTTCTTTCTTTTCATCCCCCAGCTCACTGAAAAGTTCCTGTGTTATATCATCATAGCAGCCTGCATTATAAGCACCTCCGCCTGTATTTTCCAGCCACTTCGCTGTTTTCAAAGCTCCTGAATCTTCAAATTCATATACTGCATTATCTAAAACCAGCTGTCCTTCGTTCATGCCTCCATCTTCGTGGAAGTAATACCATTCATCTCCCACCTTTTCCCATCCGGTGGCCATGGTCCCGTCTTCCTTCATATAGTAAAAGCGGTCGCCGGTATAGAGCCAGCCAATGTATGCCGTACCATCTTTTTTTTTCCAGTACCAGTTCCCGTCAAGATTTACCCAACTGCCATTTGGCTCTGCTGCATATACTGCATTTGCCGGTCCCGCTGCCAGAAAAGCGGCCATCATAATTATAGAAATAGGATATAACCTGCTTCTGCCTTTCATCCTCTCATCTCCTGCTGTCTTTAAAACCTCTGTTTTCCATTATTGAACTCTATATTTGTTAATTGACATTTGTTCATTTATTAACTATAATGGATTATACTAACTAATGGTGAAAACAACAATGATTAATTTTAATTCTTTTGTTTATTAATCGACAACATTGTAGTATATGTTCATAAACAAAATATTAAAATACTGTAAACAAATCCGAGAGAACATCACATACAAAAAGGGGGAATTTCTTATCATGAGTACAGAAGCAGTAGATCGACGGGTACGGCGTACCAGAAAGCAGCTGCGGGAATGTCTTGTTACTTTATTAAAACAGAAAAAAGTGCAGGATATTACTGTCCGTGAGCTGACCGAACTGGCCGATCTGAACAGAGGAACTTTTTATCTTCATTATAAAGATGTATTTGATCTTCTGGAAAAAACAGAAAGCGAGCTTTTAGACGATTTTAATCAACTGGTCATGAAACATGATGCAGAAGATCTGAAGAAGCATCCTTACGGTATTTTCGTAGAAATTTACACACTGGCCTATGACAATGCAGACCTGGTAGAAATATTATTAGGTGAAAACGGTGATTTAAACTTTCTGAACCGCTTAAAACAGCTGATTCGTGATAAATGTCTTCACGACTGGATGGAAGTATTCCGCGCCGGAAATCCAGCTATTTTTGATGCCTACTTCTCTTTCATCGTATCCGGCTGTGTAGGACTGGTGCAGTACTGGTTAAAGACAGGCATGAAAGAGACACCGCAGCAACTGGCACGACTGACCGAGCAGGTGATCCGTAAAGGCATCGGTGTGCTGGATACAGATCCTTTTGCGGATATAGAAAATGTACGTTCCTGATCCAGTCTATATTATTATCAATATATTGATAATATACGATTGCTTATATTTTGTTGTATACTGATGATATTCTGAGAGTATATTACACCAAATGAGGAGAAAACAGATGAACTACGACGATTTATTCAGAGAAACTGCCTGTGTACGTATAAAAAAAGGAACCGGACGCACATTAAAGGCCGGCGGCGCCTGGATCTATGACAATGAGATCGACACTATTTCCGGTGATTTTGAAAATGGCGACCTGGTCACTGTGGAAGATTTTGACGGCTATCCTTTGGGACATGGCTTTATCAATACAAGCTCCAAGCTGACCGTACGCATGTTATCCCGCAAAAAAGATACTGTGGTCAATGAAGATTTCATCGAACAGAGAGTCCGCACTGCCTGGGAATACAGAAAAGCTACTACTGATATCTCCAGCTGCCGCGTGATCTTCGGCGAAGCAGATTTTCTGCCTGGTATTGTCATCGATAAATTTGAAGATGTTTTAGTAGTAGAGTCCCTGGCACTGGGCATTGACCGCTTAAAGCCGGTGATCTTAGATAAATTAAAGAAAGTCCTGGCAGAAGACGGTATTTTAATCCGTGGCATTTATGAGCGAAGCGATGCAAAAGTCCGCCTTCAGGAAGGTATGGAGCGCTTTAAAGGCTTTATTGGAGAACCATTCGATACCAAGGTAGAAATCTGTGAAAACGGCGTTCACTACATTGTAGACGTAGAAGACGGCCAGAAGACCGGATTTTTCCTGGATCAGAAATACAACCGTCTTGCAGTACAGAACCTGTGCCGTAATCTGAAACCTGCAAAGGTATTAGACTGCTTCACCCATACCGGCTCTTTCGCTTTAAATGCTGGTATTGCAGGCTCTGAAAAAGTCCTTGGCGTAGACGCTTCCCAGCTGGCAGTAGACCAGGCAACAGAAAATGCCCGCTTAAATGGCTTGGAGGATCACGTCACTTTCCAGTGTGCCGATGTATTTGACCTGCTTCCAAAATTAGAGCAGGAAGGTGAAAAGTTTGATGTAGTCATCCTTGACCCGCCAGCTTTCACCAAATCCAGAAACTCCATTAAAAACGCAGTAAAAGGCTACCGTGAGATCAACCTTCGTGGCATGAAATTAGTAAAAGACGGCGGCTACCTTGCCACCTGCTCCTGCTCCCACTTCATGGATCCGGAGCTGTTTACCAAGACCATCCGTGAAGCAGCTTCCAATGTCCACAAGAGACTGCGCCAGGTAGAATACCGCACCCAGGCAGCCGATCATCCCATCCTTTGGGCGGCAGATGAGTCCTATTATTTAAAATTTATTATCTTCCAGGTTGTGGATGAAAAATAACATCCGCTCCAGAACAGATTTACCAACATCCAGCCAATGCCGGTAGCTACGGCTACTGCATTTAACTGGAACTGACTTACAAATATCCATGACAGGATCACCCGCAGAGTAATGTGTCCCACAGCTCCTATAAAGGGGATATTTACTCTGCCGATCCCGTCAAAATAGCCTGCAAATGTGTTTCCTGTAAAGCAGAACACATAGAATACCGCAACGATCTTTAAATATCCTGTGGCTGCCAGAAAGGCACCATCTGTTTTATTCCCGATCATAAATCCCATGGTAGCCCTTATTCCACCGGGACACCCATTAGCCAAAGAAAAATCCGTTCCCATGGAAGCCTTTGCTGTAGAGTCCTACATCCAGACTTATCCGGGACAGGACGTGGATAATGCCCGCATTTTCTCCCGCTGCCACATTACTCCTAACACCCAGTTTTCCACTATGGACATTAATGCAACCTATTCTATGGTAGAAGCAGGGCTTGGCATTGGCATCAACAATCAGGTCAACAGTTCTCTCTGGCAGGACCGGGTCGTGCATCTTCCCTTAAAACCGGCCCAGACCATGAATATTGGGCTGGCCTATGGAAAGAATATTTCCCCGGCTTCGGAAGGCTTCCTTCACTTTATAGAAGATAAGCTGCCGGAATAAACATTCCTGCAGCAACCGGCCATTTTTACCCCCATATTGCAAAAAAACTCATTTCCAAGTACACTAAGTAACAGGGGAACACAAAACAAATATGTCATCATAAATAAAAAACTGGAGGGATTACAACATGATCATTGATAATGTAAAAGTTTATACACCCGATCAGAAATTTGTAGAGGGCGGTCTGGTACTGGATCAGGACCGGATCGAAGCTGTCTACACCAATGAAACCAAACCGGATCTTTCGGGAAAAGAGGTTCTCGATGGAGAAGGCGCCTATGCCATTCCAGGACTGATCGACCTGCATTTTCACGGATGCAAGGGGGATGATTTCTGTGACAATTCCATGGAAGCTATTGAACGGATCGCAGAATATGAAGCTTCTGTGGGAGTAACTGCTATTGCACCTGCTACCATGACACTTCCGGTAGAGGAACTGGTAGATGTTTTAAAAACTGCCGCACAGTACAAACGTGAAAAACATGACTATAAAAAGGCAGACCTGGTAGGCATCAACATGGAAGGCCCCTTTATCAGCCCTGTAAAAAAAGGCGCACAGGATGACCGGAATATCCTTCCCTGTGATATTGCACTTTGCGAACGCTTCTTAGAAGCTTCTGAAGATCTGGTAAAATTTGTGGGCATTGCACCGGAAGAAAGCGAAAACTCACTGGAATTTATCCGCCATATGAAAGAGAAAGTAGATATCTCACTGGCTCATACCAACGCCGATTACGATACAGCCATGGCTGCATTTAGCGCAGGGGCAAACCACGCTGTCCACTTATACAACGGTATGCCGGAAATCCTGCACCGTGCTCCCGGCGTTGTAGGTGCTGTATTTGACAGCAAACATGTAATGACTGAGATCATCTGTGATGGCATCCATATCCACCCGGCTTCTGTACGCGCTACCTTCCAGATGATGGGCGCTGACCGCATGATCCTGATCAGTGACAGTATGAGAGCTACCGGTATGCCGGACGGCCAGTATACCTTAGGCGGTCTGGATGTAAAAGTAGTAGGAAAACTGGCAACTTTAGTTTCTGACGGAGCTATTGCCGGTTCTGCCACCAATCTGGCTGATTGTATGCGTACCGTTGTTCAGAAAATGGACCTGCCATTAGAAACAGCCGTTGCCTGCGCTACCATCAATCCAGCCAGAAGCTTAAAGATCGATAAAGACTACGGCTCCCTTGAAAAGGGTAAAAAAGCCAATGTAGTACTTCTTGGAAAAGATCTTGAATTAAAATGTGTGATCAAAGACGGAAAGAGGATCTGAAAAAATGACAACCATAAGACCTATGCAGCCTGCTGACAAGGAGGCTGTTCTTGCAATGATGGAAGTTTTCTACGCTTCCCCGGCTGTTTTAAGCAACGGCTCCGCTGCTATTTTTTCCAGTGATTTTGAAGCCTGCATAAACGATAATCCTTATCTGGAAGGCTATATGTTTGAGGAAAATGGCCAGATCCAGGGATATGCCATGGCTGCAAAAAGCTTTTCCACAGAATTCGGCCGTCCCTGTATCTGGGTGGAAGACCTTTATATCAAAGAGGATTTTCGTGGAACCGGCATTGGAAGCTTATTTTTGGAATTTATTGAAAAAAAGTATCCTGAAGCCGTCCTTCGCCTGGAAGTAGAAGAAGAAAACGGCAGAGCCGTTAAAGTCTATGAGAAAAACGGCTTTAACGTCCTGCCGTATATGGAAATGAAAAAACTGTTATAACCAGCGGTCACCTAGAAGAATTTTACAATATCTTCTACATTCTTTCTTACCGGCATTTCAGGTTTAATTGCTCCGTATCCTACTGCGATCACGGAAACAACTTCCTGGGATGCCGGAATTTCTAAGTATTCACGAAGCTTTTCGCTGTTGCGAATTCCCATGATCAGAGTATCTAAGCCCATATCTTTTGCCTTTAACACCAGGTTTTCATTCTGCAGTCCCAGGTCATAGCAGCCCCAGCCTTCGCCAACTTCATTTTCAGCCACACCTTCTCTTGTAAAACCGGAACGTGTTTTTTCAAAAGCAGTGATGATCAGTGCAGGAGCATTTGCGCTGTTTTTCTGGTTAAATTCCGGAAGGCAGTCTTTTCTTACTTTTTCCAGCATTTCCGGTGACATTACAACATAATATCTGCCGGTCTGGGAATTTTTCCAGGACGGAGCCATCTGGGCAAAACGGATCAGTTCCTCGATCTGTGCCTTTTCTACTGTCTTTCCCTCTTCATAAGCTCTTAAGCTTCTGCGCGCCATAACGGTCTGATTAAATTCCATAGTAATTAGCCTCCTTGATAACTTTTTGCGTAACTATTCATTGCTTTCACAGTTACCTTTTTGCTTTCTAATCAGAAGTATAACATATCCGCAGCCACTTTGGAATATACATACACCAATCCCTTTTGTCTGGAGTTTTTCTATGGGTGCTTTTGTAAAAAAATGGTTCCATCTGGTTTTGATCTTTGTTTTTGCCTATCTGGCAGGAAGTCTGGCGGGGCAGGCTGCAAATCAGTTTTCTTCTGCTGAAGAGTCTACAAAAAATGCCGTTTATGAACCTTCCCAAAAGCCAGTGGCTTTAACTGAAAATGGTATCCCCATTTATTCTGCCTCTGCTGACGGCAACTGGGGCTTAAGCTTTCCCTCTCCCGGTCAGGCTCCCGTTGGAAATACAACAAATGACTACTTAAAGCAGTTTAATGCCTGCTATATGGGAGATCCTGGTGAAAAAGTAATCTATCTCACCTTTGATGCTGGTTATGAAAATGGGAATACCGCAAAGATATTAGATGCCTTAAAGAAACATGGCGTTCACGCTGCCTTTTTTGTAGTGGGAAATTATCTGGAAACCAGTCCGGAACTGGTAAAACGGATGGTAGAAGAAGGCCATATCGTTGGCAATCATACCTACCATCACCCGGATATGTCAAAGATCTCTGACAAACAGAGTTTTGAAAAAGAATTAAAGGATTTGGAAAACCTATATACACAGGTTACCGGGCAGACTATGAAGAAATACTACCGGCCGCCTCAGGGAAAATACAGCGAAAATAACTTAAAAATGGCCCAGGAGATGGGATACAAAACCTTTTTCTGGAGCCTTGCCTATGTGGACTGGTATCAGGATAAACAGCCCTCAAAAGAAGAGGCATTCAAAAAGTTATTAGGTCGTATCCATCCCGGAGCCATTGTACTGCTTCACAGCACCTCAGATACAAATGGTGCTATTTTGGATGAACTTCTTACTAAGTGGGAGGAAATGGGATATCATTTCGCCACTTTAGATGATATCTGATATTCCTGACTTTATGACTCTGGCACTGCAACTGCTGTAGCTCCGATCAACTCCAGCTTATCACTGTTGCTGCCTTCTCTTTTTACATGAGCCGTTTTAACAGCAGCACCGGATGTAGATGTAGCCGTAATCGTCCCCTGGGCGCCTGCCAGTTCTACTGTCTCATCCACAATACCAGATCCTGCCCCTGTAAAAGTAAGATTTCCGGCTTCCAGACGGACAGCGGAGGGGTGATCTGCATCCAGCTCTTCCCCATTCCAGTCACTGCTGATTGCTTCCGCATCTGCTGACTCCAGTTCCAGACTTCCTTCTCCCCGGATGGTCAGTGTACCTGTGCCCTTTTTGATCACCGGTCCCTGGCTTTCCAGGTGGCTTATGGTATCTTTTTTAAGCTGAAGGATCAGATCTCCTTCTACTTCGATCACCGGTTCTGCTGTATCCAGACTTCCGGCTTCCAGTTCGTCCAAGGTCAAAATATACTGGCCTCTGCTGTTGCGCAGCGTCCAGCCTGCTTCCCTGGTGGTCTTTCCATTTTCAGGGATCAGCACCTTTTCGCCTTCGATCTTAACAGAAGTAAGAGGCACCTGATTTCTGGAGGTAGTCAGATTAAATTTGGATGCCACAAACATTCCAAATGTAGCTACTCCCGCGCAACAGGCTGCCACCAGACCGATAAACAGAACAGTACGGACCATTCTTCCAACAAATTCTTTAGGCAGCTGCTGCATGTTTTGCTTCCTCCAGTCTCTTGTTAAACTGTTCATAAAAATCCACGGAAGCATCAAATGGCTCCATGTAGAACTTTTTCAGAACATACAGGCACAAAGCCTTTGACTTATCCTGGCCTTCACTTCCAAGGCTTTTTATCTTCTGTCCCATTTCTTTTGCAAAATAATGCCAGTCAGAAACGAATTTTTCATATTTGCCAAAATCCGGGATATCGATCCATTTACGCACCTTTACCTTGGTCCTGTTTTCCTTCTTACATTCATGGGTCTGTAAAAAATACTGGAAAGAACCATTTTCATAAAGTCTCCCTAAAGGGAACAGACGGCAAAATCCCGGTCTGAATGGATGAACGGAGCATCTGCCTTCTCCATTTAAGAAAGAACAGGCTTCTTTTTCTCCTGCCATTTTCAGGTTTGGCAGGATCAGACCATCTGACATATTCAGTTCGATCCGACCCTTTAACAGATCTTCAAAAGTCAGCCCTGTTCCTGTACTTAAACGGTAAATGTCATAGGGATCCAGTAAAATAGAGGATCCCATTCCCTGACAACAGGCAGAGCAGCCTTTACAATCTCCGCAGTCTGCTTTTACCATATCCGAGGAACTGTACAATCTTCCATCGGATATTTCTTTTAAATCTATTTCGCGTTCCATTATTTCTTTTGTTTCCTTTCACACGCCGAAATCTTTGACGATACCGGCAAGATTTCCGGCTACTGTAAGTGTTACGGGCTTACGGACCGATGGTTACCGGCACACCCACTGCACAATAACTCCACAGAATATCCATTACATCATTGGTCATGGCAATACAGCCTGCCGTTCCACGATCTCCCTGATTTCCATGGATCTCAATAGCTCCGCCTAAAGGAGTATCCCATGGTGGGGTCACGCCTGCTTTGTTTGCATCTACAATCGCCTGGTACTGTTCCTGGGTAATAAGACCGGTGGACAGACCTCTTTCTGCATCCTCAATATTTGGATAGGACAGTCCAAGTGCCAGATAATACTTGCTCTTGTCATTTCTGGTACATACATAGAAACTGCCGGAAGGGGTGATCTCATCCCCCTCCTGCACTTTATCACCGGTAGCTGACTGGCGTCCCAGTTTTGCATCCCAGACGCCAATGGCCTGTTTATTCTGCATCAGGGTCAGCTTGCTCTGACGTTTGCTGATATAAATGCTGATACCGGTAGCTGTCGGGGTGATGGATGCCGGATCTGGTTTTGCAGCAGAAGCCTCTGTATTCTGGGCAGTATCTGTCTGGGTGTTGCCTGCTGCACTCTGGGTCGTATCTGTATTGACTGAAGAGTTGACTGTTGCCTGAGAGGTATCTGCTGCATTCTGACCTGCATCTGTCACCTTGGTTGCCTGACCGCCTACAGACTCAACCGGGCTGTTTACAGCAACGATCTGCTCTGCAAGCGCACCGGAAGCGGTTGTCACAGCCAGTCCCATTGCCAGAAAACCTCCAAGCAGTAATCTTCTATATTTCATCTATTACATCTCCTTTGGGAAAACATATATATTTGCATTAAATTTTCTATCTGCTCCCCATTTTACCAGAACACAGCTTTTGGAGCAACCGCACTTTTTTTAAGATTTTCTGTCATTTTTCCAATATATGTCATCTATTTCTAACCATATTCCCTTACTCTCCTACCACCTGCACCTGGCTTCCAACGCCAGTACTGCTGCGCTTTTTGGTAACAATGATCTTACGTTCGATCCTGTCTTTCAGCTCTCCTACATGGGAGATAATACCTACCAGTCTCTGTCCCTGCGCCAAATCATTTAAGGAACGGATCGCCTGGTTTAAAGAGTCCTCATCTAAGGAACCAAAGCCCTCATCTACAAACATGGCATCCAGACGGATCCCCCCTGCTCCCGCCTGGATCTCATCAGAAAGCCCTAATGCAAGGGACAGGGATGCCTGGAAAGACTCACCGCCGGAAAGTGTTTTTACACTTCGCTCTGTTCCGTTGTAATGATCGATGACATTTAAGTCCAGACCTGCTTTTTCTTTCTTACTCTCCCCTTTTTCCTGGCGTTTTAACTCATACTGACCGCTGCTCATAGTCATAAGCCGCAGATTAGCCCTGCGCAGGATCCGGTCAAAATAAGCCATCTGTACATAGGTTTCCAGCTCGATCTTGCGCTTTCCGCTGAGAGTTCCCCCTGCTGTATCAGAAAGTGACCGCATCCACACATATTCCTGCTCTGCTGCTGCCATTTTTCCCTGATTTTTCTGAACATTGTTGTAAATACAACGATTATTTTCCAGATCTGCATATTGTCTGGAATATTTCTCATTCCATTCCTTCTTTTCTTCTGAAAGAACAGTTATCTTTTCCTGGATCTCCCCTTCGGAAGTTTCCTGCATGGACCCGATCTGGGACTTTAAAGTTTCTATGGCAGATCTCAGACTTTCAGACTGGGCATTTAAAACATTTAATGTTTCCACTGCCTGAGCCAGTGCTGCTTCCAGTTTCAGTTTATTCTGCATTTTTCCTTTCAGCCGGTCTTCTATTTCTTCTGCTGTAACAGAACCATAGATCTTATTTTCTTCTTCCAGCTGCTTCTTTAATTCTTCCAGCTGAGTTGCCAGCTTCTGGATCAGCAGGGCCTTTTCGGAAATATTTTCAGAAAGTTTTTTCTGTTGGTCTTCCATCGTTTCAGCCTGGGCCTGTAAACGGTTTAAGTATTCCGCCTTTTTTCCATTTTCTTCCAGATCAGCTTTTATCTGTTCTAAAACAGTGTTGTTTTGGGCTTTTAGCTCTGCGAAAAACATTTTTATCCTGGATACAACGTTTTCTATATCATTTGTGCTCTGTATCCCCGGTACCTGCTGCATTTCCTGTATCTTCGGCTCGTCCTGCAAATTTTTTATGCACTGTCTGATCAACAGATCCATCTGCCCTTCTGCCGCTGAATGGATATTTCGGGCCTGCAGCAGTTTATCCTGAAGAATCTTCTCATTGGTCTCCAATGCCTCTTTCGTTTCCTGGCATTTTTTAAGACTTTCCGCTGCCTTTTGGGCATCCTTTAATTTCTGATCACAGTTATTAATTGCTTCTGACAGACGCCGTTTCACCTCAGGTAGACTCTCTGCCCCTGCATCCCCAAAGATCTGCTCCGCCTTATTCCGGTACTGTTCCCACAGTTCTTCCGACTGTTCCTTAAACTGCCCCGCCAATGCACTTAGCTTCTGGACATTTTCTTCTTTCTGATCCAATACCTCTTTCTTCTCATCTAAAAATTCCTTATCCGGCACCTTATCTGTAAGTACTGCCGGTTTTGGATGATGATCGGAACCGCAGACCGGGCATCTCTCCCCCTCTTTTAAATGCTTTGCCAGAAGCCCTGCCTGGGCATCTAAAAATGTCTGTTCCAGATGACCATAAATTTCTCTTTCCCTGTTTCTTACAACAACGGCATTTTCATATTCTTTCTGGGTTTCTGCCAGCTTTTTCTGGACCAGTTCCAATTGACCTGCCTGAAGCAAAAACTCCTGTAACTGTTGTGACTTCATCTGTAAAAGAGGCTCATTTCCTGCTGCCTGCGCCAAAGCATTTTCCTGCTTTATCATTTCTTCCTTCTGCAGCTTCCAGTTATTTCCAGTCATTTCCAGTTTCAGCACATTTTCCTCTGCCGCCTTTTTCTCCTTTACAGCCTGATCCAGAGCTTTTTCATCCCCAGTCAGTTTCTCCCCTTTTCCCATGGCTTCCTTAAGCCTGTTTTGCAGCCGCTCTTTCTCTGCTTCTACACCTTTCAGACCTTCCTGGGCTTCTTTATTTTCAAGCAGTGCCTGTTCCAGAGAAACTTTCTCCTGTTTTAACTTCTCTTCCGTAAACTTCTCTTCTCCTATTGCCCTTTCTTTTCCTTTGGCTTCCTGTACTTTTCCCAGAAATGCCTCCAAGCCGGCTTTTTTCTCTCTCAGCTCTCTTATCTCTTCTGCCAGTACTTCACAGCCCTTTGCCTCTTCTTCTGCCGCCGTCTTTTGAGAAACAGCCTTTTCTACCTCAGGTTTTAGTTCTTCAAACAGCTTCTGCTTTGCCTCCAGATCTGTTTTCATCTTCTGTCTCTGCTTTGCTTCCCCAAGAACCTTATTTTCTTTCTGTATCTCTTCCTCGATCCCATGGATCTGATCTTTCAGACCTGCAAGTTTTTCCTCCTGCCGTCCTATAACCTCAGCCAGAAGTTCAATTCCCCGAATGGTCTTTCCCTCAAATTTCGCCTTTTTCAGCTCTTTCCATTCACTTTCTGCTTCCGGGTCATCACTGATGCTGACGCCATCCAGATACTGGCTGATGCTGCGGCGCATCTCATCATATTCTTTCCATTTTCCCTTCACTGCCTCCCGCAGCCTGTTCTCAATATCCTGATAGATCCCTGTATGGAAGATCTGGCGGAAGATCTCCCCTCTCTCTGCAGTTCCGGCTAAAAGCAGTTTCTGGAAATCTCCCTGGGCGATCATGGCGATCTGGGTAAACTGTCGGTAGTCCAGTCCCATTAACTCTGTAATGGCTTTTGTCACTTCTCTGGTCTTGGTCACAGGCTGCCGGCTGTCTGGAAAAACAAGTTCTGCCTCTGCTTTTTGCAGGGTAAATCCTGTTCCTCTGCCCTTTGGACGGAGATATTCCGGATTTCTGGTGACTTTATAATCTTTTCCCTGATAAATAAAGGTCAGCTCCACATAAGTAGGCACATCATCCGGTGCATACTTGCTGCGAAACATCCCCGTTTCCCTGACATTTCCGCTGGCTTCCCCATAAAGAGCAAAAGTAATGGCATCAAAAAGAGTGGTCTTTCCCGCACCTGTATCACCGGTGATCAGATAAAGCCCTTTTTCTCCCAGCTTTTCAAAATCGACCACTGTCTTTTCCCCATAAGGCCCAAAGGCGCTTATAACCAGTTTTTTCGGCTTCATTCTTTCACCTCCCGGATGATATTTCGCACAAACTCTTCCTGGATCTGGCTCATGGGCTGGTTGTTCTGCAGCTCATAAAACTCCATGAACAGCTCCATTTCTGACTTCTGTTCTACTGCCTGGGCTGCCGTAAGCTCCGGATTTTCCCTGGTCCTGCGGTTGTCATATTCCAGCTGCATAATATTGGGGTAAATGACCCGCAGCTTCTGCAGACCGTCTAAAATATCCTCTTCATCGGTCAGTGTCACATGAAGGTAATCCTCGCAGTTTCCATTTTCATAAAATGACTTTGCAGTCACTTCCATATAGCTGCCCCGGATCTTTCGCATATCCCGCAGGGGATGCAATGGAACAGCTGAGATCTCCACATTTCCTTTTTCTTTTAATTCCACCACAGTAATGGATTTTTCCTGACCCGCCTCTGAAAAAGAATATTTAAGAGGTGTGCCACAGTATCGCACCTGGTCTCTTCCCACTGCCTGGGGACTGTGGATATGCCCCAGGGCCACATAATCAAACCCATCAAATACAGAAGCGTCCACATTGTCAAGGCCTCCTACGGACACTTCCTCTGACTCACAGCGCATGGCGCCGGTGACAAACTGGTGGGCGATCAACACATTTCGCACATCTGTATCCACAGCCATATGGGAAACAGTCATTTTCACTGCACTCTGGTAATCACACACTGCCTCTGCTTCTTTTTCAAATTCTCCCTCTTCAAAAGCATGACGGACTACAGCCGGTTTTACAAAAGGAAGCAGATGGATGCACACTTTTCCATATGCATCGGTAAATTCCACCTTTTCTGTCTTTCCCTCATACACAGGCGCCACGTAAATACCGCTTTTCTTCATCAGCCGTCCGCCGTAGGAAACACGCTCCGGTGAATCATGGTTTCCGCTGATCATAAACACGATTAGTCCCATTTCATTTAAACTTGTAAGAAAATCATCAAATACCTGCACTGCCTCTGCCGCCGGAACCGGCTTATCATAAATATCACCTGCTAAAATGATCCCATCTGGCTGATGCTCCTTTGCAGCTTTTAAGATCTGCATCAGGATATATTTCTGGTCCTCCAGCATGGAAAACTCATTGACCCGCTTTCCAATATGCAGGTCCGATAAATGAAACAACTTCATAGTAACCTCCCGACCATAATATGTTCTCTCGGAATCTTTCTGTGCCTGATTTTGTGAGAAGATTTTTTGTCAGTTGTGCCCAAATTTCTGAGGCGTACGCGGTGCGTACGTTGATGAAATTCGGGTGCGGCTGGCGGAAAATCAGCCACAAAGGCAGGTACAAGAAAGACTCCGAGAGGACATTAATAAATCCGTGAACGCGCCGCCGGCGCATTCTCAATATGTATAGCAAAAAGGTGCCGCAAAACATCTCCTCTTTTGCGGCACCTCTCATTCCACCTAGTATCTTTCCACTCAGTATCTATTTCCAGTTTATTATGTTTATTACTTACTGCTCTAACTGCTTCTTATAGATCTCAATTACTTTCTTCATCATTTCCGGACCTGGTGCGCCGATGGTCATACGCTTTTCAACGCAGGTCTTCATGCTGATGGCTTCGTATACATCTTCCTCAAATACAGGACTGATCTTCTTGTATTCCTCTAATGGAAGATCATCTAAAGCAATGCCCTTGTCGATGCAAAGCAGTACCAGCTGTCCTACGATACCATGGGCATCACGGAATGGTACGCCATGGTTTACCAGATAATCAGCTGCATCCGTTGCATTGGTAAAGCCATTCTTTGCGCTGGCTTCCATTACATCCTTGCGGAACTTCATGGAAGAGATCATACCGGTAAATAAGGACAGGCAGCCCTTCACTGTATCAATAGCGTCAAAGGTCAGTTCCTTATCTTCCTGCATATCCTTATCATATGCCAGAGGAAGTCCCTTCATGGTAGTAAGCATGGAAACCAGGGCGCCGTAAACGCGGCCGCTCTTTCCACGGATCAGCTCTGCAATATCCGGGTTCTTCTTCTGAGGCATAATACTGCTTCCGGTGCTGTAGGAGTCATCGATCTCTACAAAACGATATTCATTGGTGTTCCAGATAATGATCTCCTCGCTGAAACGGCTTAAATGCATGGCAATAGTAGATAATGCACTTAACAGCTCGATCAGATAGTCGCGGTCAGAAACGGAGTCCATGGAGTTTAAGGTAGGACCGTCAAAATCCAGAAGTTTTGCAGTGTATTCTCTGTCCAGCGGATAAGTAGTTCCAGCCAGAGCGCCGGAGCCTAACGGGCAGTAATTCATTCTCTTGCGGATGTCCTGTAAACGAGAACGGTCTCTGGAGAACATTTCAAAATATGCGCCCATGTGATGAGCCAGTGTTACAGGCTGTGCCTTCTGTAAATGGGTAAAACCAGGCATAAATGTCTCGGTGTTTGCTTCCATGATCACCAGAAGTTCTTTTAAAAGATCCTTTACAAGAACGTCCATCTCATCAATCTCGTCTCTTGTATACAGCTTCATATCCAGAGCTACCTGATCGTTACGGCTGCGTCCTGTATGCAGGCGCTTTCCTGCTTCGCCGATACGCTCTGTTAAGGTTCCTTCTACGAAAGAGTGGATATCTTCGTATTCGGAGTCAGCCGGGATCACCAGCTTACCGCTGTCAAGATCTTCTCTAATGCCTTCCAGACCTGCCACAATGGCATCTCTGTCTGCTTCTGTAAGAATTCCCTGTTTCGCTAACATCTTTACATGTGCGATGCTGCCTCTGATGTCCTGACGATAAAATTTCTGATCAAATGAAAGTGATTCATTAAAATTCTGTACCAGCTGGTCTGTTTCTTTTGTGAAACGTCCGCCCCAAAGCTTCATAATTGATGTCTCCTTTTGTCCTTTAATTTATAATCTGCATGTCCTTTCGGAACATTTCTGCATGTATGATACCAGATTGCTACGTGCTTTGCACTCTCGCAATCTTTAAAACATTCGTAATCCGCTCATTTTTCTTTGAAAAATGGCTACTTACTCATGTTTTACGTGCCCCAAGTTCCAAAATCCTCCTGCAAGCAAGCTTGCGTTGGATTTTAGACCTTTTGACACTTGGTATCATTATACCTTATAAATTCACATTTTGCGGCTATTTTTTATATTTTTGTCTTTTTTTCTTATTTTTATTATTTACAGTAGTAATGATCGCTGCTCCTGCAAACACTACAAGGCTCACACCTGTAATAATAGCACCTGTTTTTAAACCTTCCGGCTCATAGGTAAAGGAAATTTCATGGTCTCCTTCTGCCAGGTCTGCTGCAATAAATGTATCAAAAACAGGTCTTGTTTCCGTTTCCACACCATCCACAAAAAGCTTCCAGCCCTTGTCATATGGAATACTTGTAAACATGGTCTTATATCCATCAGAATGAATGGTTCCGGAAAGTTCTGTATCCGTCCATTTAGTCAGGTTGATGGGATTTTCATTCATTTTATCATAAAATTCTTTAAAGGCTTCCGGATCAAACCGCCATACTTCTCCCTGAAGGGAAGGATTTCCCTCATCCTCTGAGCGAAGTTCTACATCCGTTCCCTTTACAAGATATCCCAGTTCCAGGAAATAACCTCTGTCTACATTGTCAAAGGACCTGCTCTTTTCTCCCATGGTTGCTGTGACCTTTTCCACTTTCTTGTTGGTCACATACACATAATAATCACCGGAAGTTTCCACTGTAAAGGTAAGTTTCTTGCCTTCTGTAACACTTTCATTGGACACCAGCACATCTTTGGTCCCCAGCACATTGCAAAGGTCATTCTGTACTACCGCAGGATTGCCTGAGTCTAACAGCCAGTTATTCTCCACATCTGCGGGAAGCATAAATGCTACCGGCAGCGTATTCTGATTTTCATAAAGCCACATAGAGCCTTTTCTGCTGATCTGATCCTTTAAACCAGTTACCGGCTGCTGATCCGGATAAATGCCATATCGGATAGAAAACAGGCTGTCTACCAGGGGAGTACTTCCTTTAATACTGTAAGCATTGGTGGAACTTTCGCAGCCCAGCTTTCTCACAAAATCAGTTAAAGAAGCATTTGCTACCGATGAAAACAGGGACGCAGATGGAAAATTCATCCACGCACCATCATTTTTCGTCTTGCTGTCTCCCTTTTCCACTCTGTAGAAAGTATCACATTTAATGCTTTCCGCTAACCTTCTGGTATCCTGATTGTCCTTTACATACGCAGTCCTGCTGGTAGTTGGAAGGCTGCTGACACCAAGGTTTAACGCAGTTTCCACTGCTACTAAAAGCAGGGTCAGCATCATGATCACATCTTCATTCCAGTTTTTCCGCTTATACAGATAAATAAGCCCCATATACAGTGCCAGGAAAATGATGGCTGCATAAAACACAGAAAAATGAAATTGTGCAGAGTTATCCACAAGTTTCTCTGCCATGAGCACAAAGATAATGGCACCCCAGAACGCCCACACCACCTGTTTCCAGGAAGTTTCTTTCAATTCCAGGCAGACCTGATAACACATAGTCAGCACCAAGGCGATATAGATAAAGGACTGTCTGCATGGAAGGCTGTTTGGATAATGGAACCCATGCCAGATGAAATTTAACACATTGATGGAAAAGCTGGCATAAAACATTAACAGCAGGCCGCAGTAAACTGCCTTTTCCCGCACTGTGATCTTCTTTGCCCCCAGATAAAGAAGAAGGAACATAAGCACTGCCACACCGCAGTAAATATTGGGCCAGTGGTCCAGGCCGATCTCTGTTCCCACATTTCCAATGTGACGGGCGATCATATCAAAAATGGAGAAATAACAGCTGATGGTCTTTGGAAAATCAAAGTCGCCGGAAGCAGTCGCCTGCAAAGCATAGATCTCAGGCAAAAGCACAACGGCTGCCAGTCCTCCTGCAAGAAGAGAATAAAAGCCAAAGCGCACTCCTGTTGCCACCAGGTCTTTTATCTTCTTTGACGGGTATAAGATCACCTGCACGATCACATACATGACCATGAAAATACAGATCATGATAGAAATATAGTAGTTGGACAGAATAGAAAGACCCAGAGTCACACAGTAAAACAGGCCCTTTTTCTCCTGCACCAGCTGCTCTAACCCATAAAGGATCAGCGGCAGCAGGAAAATGCAGTCCAGCCACATGATATTCCAGCTGTAAGCTGCCATATAACCGCTTAAAGCATAGAAAATGCCGAAAACACCGGCTACAAAATGCTTCTTCTCAAAATGATGGTCCAGATACCAGGTAAACGTCACTCCGCAGAGACCTGTTTTTACCATAATAAGGATGGTCATAAATTCAATGATGAATTTCTTCGGACATAAGATGATCAGCCAGTTCACCGGACTTGCCAGATAATAAGCATAAAGAGCCGAGAAATTCACTCCCATACCAATATCCCAGCTGTACAGCAAGCTTCCTCCCTGTTTTAGCTTGTACTGAAACTCAGAAAAGAAGGGCGCGTACTGGTGATACATGTCCGTTCTTAAAAAGCACTCTTCACCAAAAGGGAAGATGCCTCTCTGGGCAAACAGGATGATCAGGACAGCTACCGGCACGAAAAAGGCTGCGATCAGGCCATCACTTGGACGCAGGAAATGGAAGTAACCATTTTCTATATCATCCTCCAGATTCAGTTCTTCTTCTGAAACTGCCGTCTGCTCCTTCGCTGCGCTTTCAGGGCTGTCTTCTTTTTCTTCTTTCTCTTCCTTCTCTGTTTCTATTTGCATTTCTTCCTGTAAGGGATCATTTTCCTGTAAATTTTCCTGCAAAGATACTGTTTCCTCCCTGCCTGTATTTTTCACCGGAACCGGTCTCTGGACTATTTCAAGGACCTCATCCAGTTCTTTTTCTACCTGTTCTATTTCTTCACGACTCACTGCATTCACCTTTCTTTATAGCCGCTTTTATATATTATTTCCAGTTATTTCTTTTTAAAGATCCAAAGTTTGCTGAATACATAATTTGCGACCATATTGATAACAGAAGCTGTCAATTTACAGAACATCTCATAAACAAAACCTCTGTCTCCCCCCAGTTTTACCATCACTACCATTAAGACCCAGGTAGCCACTCCCGAAATAGCCCTTGCCGCAAAAAAGGCACCGCCTTCTTTTAATAAGTACGCCGGCCCCATGTTAAAATTCCGGAATACGATGATCTTATTTACAATATAAGCAAATAAGACTGCTGCCACCCAGGAAAGAGCCTGGGACACCCCTACACCCATAGACATTTTCCGAAATGCTGTATAGGAAACAAAATCCACTGCTGTAGTCAGCACACCACATACCAGATAACTGATGGTTTCATAGTTTACGCATTTTTTCCATAATTTTCCAAACACGATTTTTCTCCTGTTTCTGATCTTACCATTTTTTCTCTGACCAGTTTTTTCTATTATATGGTAGCCGTTCTTAATTGTAAAGTTAATTAGCGTTTAATCTGTTCACCAAACTATAAATGTTTTGAAAAGAATGGTTATCTACGTTATAATGTTCACATAGAAAATAACCAGAATATCTGGAGGAATTATATGAATCTTTCCTATTTAAAGTATGCCGTAGAAGTAGAAAAAACCGGCTCTATTACAAAAGCAGCCCAGAACTATTATATGAACCAGCCCCATTTAAGCAAGATCATCCGGGAACTGGAGCGGGATCTGGGATGTCCCATTTTTGACCGTACAAGCAGAGGGATGATCCCCACGGCCCGTGGAGAAGAATTCCTGCACTACGCAAAAGGGATCATGGAACAGGAAGCCCAGTTAGACAAGCTCTGCTCCAGAAATAAGGAATGTCCCCGTGAAATTCGTCTTTGCGGTCCCCGCGCTTCTTATATATCCAGCACTTTAAAGAACTTTTTAAAAGAAGATGACCGGCTTTTTACAACCAATGTGCGTTATAAAGAAACAAACTCCAAGGACGTGGTCCGTCTGGTCTCTTCCAAAGAATTTGACTTAGGCATTGTCCGATGCCAGGTACTTTACGAACCATTTTTCCTGAAAATGATACAAGATGAGCATTTGGACAGCAAGGTCTTATGGCAGTTTTCTCCCAAAGTACTTATGTCTCCCTCTCATCCTCTTGCAGCAAAGGAGCCTTTAAGCCACCTTGATTTTTCCCAGTCTGTAGAACTGCTCCAGGGAGATATCCAGTATCCTTCCTTTACCCCGGAAAATCCTGACTGCGCCCTGGTGGACACCGATCCCCGCCATACCATTTATATTTATGACCGGGGCAGCCAGTATGAATTTCTCCGTCATCTTCCAGGCGCCTATATGTGGACTTCTCCTGTTCCGTACAGCACCCTTACAGAAGAAAAGCTGATCCAGAGAGAATGTACCCGCCCGGATAATGTATTCAAGGATCTTTTAGTCTGTCGCAGCAACTACCGCCTGTCCAAAGCAGAAACAGAACTGACCCAGTGGCTGGGCCGCACTATCAGCCAGCTGTCTGACTAACTGGCTGCTCTGTTTTGTAAGGCCATTTTTATCAGGTCTTAAAATATCGTCTTGAAAATAACAATATTCTCAGTAACAGAGCTGGCCATTTTTTCGTTTATTTTTCTGTTACTGAGTATTTTTTTCTTTCTGCTTTATATTTTTATTCACATTTCACAATTTTCTTCTCATTAACCAGTGATATACTTACAGGAATACTATTATTCCATTTTTGCATCTAGTCAAGCTTTTATCAATGTGCTACTATATAGCTGTTAAAGAAATAACGAACAGATACATATAGTCAATCACACAACTATATTTTTAGGAGGTCATAATTATGAGATTCACATTACCAAGAGATTTATACCATGGAAAAGATGCACTGGAGTCCTTAAAGACACTGCCTGGCAAGAAAGCCATTGTTGTTGTAGGCGGCGGCTCCATGAAGCGTTTCGGTTTCCTGGATAAAGTAGAAGCTTACTTAAAAGAAGCAGGAATGGAAGTTCAGTTATTTGAAGGCGTTGAGCCAGATCCTTCTGTAGAGACCGTTATGAAGGGTGCAAAAGCTATGCAGGAATTCAAACCTGACTGGATCGTAGCTGTAGGTGGTGGTTCACCAATCGATGCTGCAAAGGCTATGTGGGTATTCTATGAGTATCCTGATACCAAGTTTGAAGACCTGATCACACCATTCAGCTTCCCAACACTGCGTACAAAAGCTAAATTCTGTGCTATCTCCTCTACCTCCGGTACAGCTACCGAAGTTACTGCATTCTCTGTAATCACAGATTATGCTAAGGGAATCAAATATCCTCTGGCTGACTTCAACATCACACCAGATGTTGCTATCGTTGACCCGGCTTTAGCAGCTACTATGCCTAAGAAGCTGACCGCACATACTGGTATGGATGCTATGACTCATGCGATCGAGGCTTATGTTTCCACACTGCATTGCGAATACACCGATCCATTAGCACTCCATGCAATCGAAATGATCAACGAATATCTGGTTGCTTCCTACAATGGCGATCTGGATGCCCGTGCTAAAATGCATGACGCACAGTGCTTAGCTGGTATGGCATTCTCTAACGCATTATTAGGTATCGTTCACTCTATGGCACACAAGACCGGTGCTGCTTACTCCGGCGGACATATCGTTCATGGATGTGCTAACGCAATGTACCTGCCAAAGGTTATTAAATACAACGCAAAAGAACCTGAAGCAGCTGCAAGATACGCTAAGATTGCTAAATTCATCAACCTGCCGGGAAATACTGATGAAGAACTGGTAGATGCTCTGATCGCAAGGATCCGCGAGATGAACAAGGATCTGGATATTCCTACCTGCATCAAGTACTATGAAGGCGGAATCATCGATGAGAAAGAATTCATGGAGAAACTGCCTAATGTTGCAGAACTGGCAGTAGGCGATGCCTGCACCGGCTCCAACCCAAGAAGCATCAACCCAGATCAGATGGCTAAGCTGCTTAAGTGCTGCTACTATGATGAGGAAGTTGATTTCTAATTCATAAGGGATCTGAAAAATTCAGAATTCAATAAAAACTTTTTAAGGGCTGCAGAAAATGATCTGCAGCCCTTATTAATTGCCATGCACTAAAAAACTGCCCGGTCACATTTCTGTCACCAGGCAGTTTATACGTTTTTATGACTCACAAACCCGCACCTAACGGTGCTCTACTGTCTGCTACGCAGACGGTTTGCTCATGAATGGATCATTCCATCCCTTTTAACAGCTTCTCAACACTTGAAAGCTTTACGCACAGTGCAAACAGCTCTGTAGCCACGATCAGATCACCCAGAGGTGGATAGGTTGGTGCGATACGGATATTACTGTCATGTGGATCTTTGCCGTATGGATAGGTTGCTCCGGCAGAGGTCATAACAACTCCGGCTTTCTTGCATTTTGCTACGATATCTTTTGCACAGCCTTCCATGGAGTCAAAGGCGATGAAGTAGCCACCCTTTGGTTTGGTCCACTCACCGATGCCAAGACCGCCAAGTTCTCTTTCCAGGATCTCTTCTACTGCTTCAAATTTTGGACGGATGATATCGGCATGTTTTCTCATATGCTCTACCATTCCGTGAATATCCTTGAAGAAACGTACATGACGCAGCTGGTTTACTTTGTCATGGCCGATGGTCTGGTGCTTTAACTGAGCCTTGATGTCTTCCAGGTTGTTGTGGGAAGTAGCAATGGCTGCAATACCGGAACCTGGGAAACTGATCTTGGAAGTAGATGCAAATTTGTAAACCAGGTCTGGATTTCCGGCTCTCTTGCACTCTGCAAGGATCTCGATCAGATGATCCTGGTCATGGTCATACAGGTGATGGATGCCGTATGCATTATCCCAGAAAATACGGAAATCAGGTGCAGCCGGTTCCAGTCTTGCAAAACGGCGTACTGTTTCATCAGAGTAGGAATATCCCTGTGGGTTGGAATACTTCGGAACGCACCAGATACCTTTGATGGCAGGATCAGTGGAAACCAGTTCCTCTACCATATCCATATCAGGACCTTCTGGAGTCATAGGAACATTGATCATCTCAATGCCAAAATACTCGGTAATTCCAAAGTGGCGGTCATAGCCAGGAACCGGGCAGAGGAATTTGATCTTATCCTGCTTGCACCATGGAGTATTTCCCATAATTCCGTGGGTCATGGCTCTTGAAACCGTATCATACATAACGTTTAAGCTGGAGTTTCCATAAATGATAATGGTAGAAGGATTAACCTCCATCATATCTGCCAGAAGTTCTTTTGCTTCATCAATACCGGTAAGTACTCCGTAGTTACGGCAGTCTGTACCATCTTCACAGGTCAGGTCATCATCACTGCTGAGCACGTCCATCATACCCATGGACAGATCCAGCTGATCTGCACTTGGCTTACCTCTGGACATATCCAGTCTCAGATCCTTTGTCTGAAAATCGTGATATTTTGCCTTCAGGTCTTTGCGAAGGGCTACCAGTTCTTCTTTGGTCATCTCTGCATACGGCTTCATAATTTCCTCCTCTATATGTGTTCTTAAGACAGACATATGTCAGTGCTATAAAAACATTTTCTTTCATTGCTATAAAATATACACCAAAGTATTTATTCCGTCAACACAAAATTTCCTTATGAAGCTAAAACTTTGACTTATGGTTAGATGAAACTATACATATTTTTACTTATAACCTGACAAATTCCCCGGTAAACCGGGGAATTTAACTGTATAAATCTCTTTTACTTTGCCAGCAGTTCCTTCAACAGTTTATTTACCATTCCAGGGTCTGCCTTGCCCTTCATAGCCTTCATAGTCTGTCCTACCAAAAAGCCCATGGCTTTTTCTTTTCCGCCCTTATAATCGGCCACAGACTGCGGATTTGCCGCCAGAATGCCTTCAATGGTGGTCTTTAAGGCGCTTTCATCATTTACTACCTTCAAGCCCTTTTCTTCTACATAAACGGCAGGATCTACATTGTGCTCAAAGATCTCTTCAAATACGGTCTTTGCTACTGTACGGTTGATCTCGCCTGCTGCTACCATCTGGATCAGCTTTGCCAGGTTTGCAGGTGAAAAGCCCATATCATCCGGATCCATTTCATGTTCCTTCAGTAAACGCATGGCTTCTACCATCAGCCAGTTAGATGCATCTTTTGGCTTTCCGCAAAGCTTTACGGTCTCCTCAAATACATCTGCCATATGCTTGGAGTTTGTAAGGATCTCCGCATCATACTGAGGCAGGTCGAATTCGCTGATATAACGGGCCATTTTCTCGGTACGAAGCTCTGGCTGTGCCGCCTTGATCCGGGCGATCCACTCATCACTGATCACAACGGGTGTCAGGTCCGGATCCGGGAAGTAACGGTAATCCTGTGCATCTTCCTTGGAACGCATAGCCTTGGAACTTTCCTTGTTGTCATCCCAACGTCTTGTTTCCTGGATGACCTTCTTGCCATCTTCGATCAGCTCGATCTGGCGTCTTGTTTCTCCTTCAATGGCATGTGCAATAGCCTTAAAGGAGTTAATGTTCTTCATCTCCGTTCTAGTGCCGAATTCCGGTGCGCCCACTTCACGGACGGATAAGTTTACATCAGCTCGCATGGAACCTTCTTGAAGTTTGCAGTCAGAAGCTCCCAGATACTGGATGATCAGACGAAGCTTTTCCAGATATGCGATTACTTCCTCTGCGCTTCTCATATCAGGCTCAGAAACGATCTCGATCAGCGGAACACCGCTTCGGTTGTAGTCAACTAAAGAGCAGTCTTCCCACTCGTCATGGACCAGCTTGCCGGCATCCTCTTCCATATGGATCTCATGGATACCGATCTTTTTCTTTACACCAGACTCAGTTTCGATCTCTACCCAGCCATCGTGGCAGATAGGCAGGTACAGCTGTGAGATCTGGTAGTTCTGTGGGTTATCAGGATAAAAATAGTTTTTACGGTCAAATTTGCAGTACTGGTTGATCTGGCAGTTTGCAGCCAGACCTACTGCCATGGCATATTCTACAACCTGTTTATTTAATACAGGCAGAGAACCGGGCATACCGGTACACACCGGGCATGTATGGGTATTTGGCGCTCCTCCGAAAGCGGTAGAGCAGCCGCAGAATATTTTTGTCTTTGTTGCCAGTTCTACATGGACTTCCAGACCAATGACGGTCTCATACTGTTTACTCATGGCTTACTCCTCCTTAATCAGATACCTTTGCCAGTTCAGGCATTTCGTATTTTCTGGTACACTCAAATGCGTAACCTGCGCGGATTATATCCTTTTCCTTGAAGCAGTCACCGATCAGCTGCATTCCAATAGGAAGTCCCTTGGAGTCCAGACCACATGGAACGGTCATTCCAGGAAGACCTGCCAGGTTGACAGAAATGGTGTAAATATCACCCAGATACATCTTTAACGGGTCACTTAAGGAAGAACCAAGCAATGGAGCTGTATCAGGAGATGCAGGAGCCAGGATCAGGTCATATTTTGCAAAAGCCTTATCAAATTCTTTCTTGATCAGGGCCTTGGTACGCAGGGCCTTTAAATAATAAGCGTCATAATAACCGGAGCTTAATACGAAAGAGCCAAGCATGATACGGCGTTTTACTTCCGGTCCGAAACCTTCAGAACGTGTTTTCTTGTACATGTTGTGAAGACCTTCGTATTCTTTGGTACGGTAGCCATATTTTACACCATCAAAACGTGAAAGGTTGGAGCTTGCTTCTGCAGAAGCAATGACGTAATAAGCAGGAATAGCATAATCTACTAAACCTAAGTCAAATGTCTCTACAACAGCGCCTTTTTCTTTTAAAATATCTGCTGCCTTTAAGATCGCTGCCTTTACTTCCTCATCCAGTCCTTCACCAAAATAGCTTGACGGGATACCGATCTTCATTCCCTTTACATCATCCTTTAATGCAGAGGTAAAGTCACAGTCTGTACGGGCCATGGAAGTGCTGTCTTTTAAATCATGGGAAGAAATCGCTTCCAGAATAGCTGCACAGTCGGAAACGTCCTTTGCAACCGGTCCGATCTGGTCCAGGGAAGAACCATAGGCGATGAGGCCGTAACGGGATACAGTTCCGTAGGTGGGTTTAATGCCGGTAACGCCGCAGAAGGAACTTGGCTGACGGATAGAACCGCCTGTATCAGAACCTAAGGCATAAAAGCACTCATTAGCTGCTACAGCTGCACAGGAGCCGCCTGAAGAGCCTCCAGGTACATGTTCTGTATTCCATGGATTGCGGGTCACGCCATAAGCGGAAGTCTCTGTGGTACTTCCCATAGCAAATTCATCCATGTTTGTCTTTCCAAGAATAACGGCTCCTGCTTTTTCCAGGTTTAAAACAGCCTCTGCTGTATAAGTTGGCACAAAATTTTCAAGGATCTTTGAGCTGCAGGTAGTGCGCATGCCCTTAGTACACATGTTATCCTTAATAGCAGCCGGTACACCTGCCAGTGGACCTGTCAGTGTTCCTGCCTCGATCTGGGCCTGAACCTCTTTTGCACGCTTCATGGCTCCTTCTTCGTCTAAAGTCACATAAGAATGAACCTGTTCTTCCACTGCCTTGATCTGCTTGATCACTGCTTCTGTGGCCTGTGGAGAAGTGATCTCTCCGGCCTTTATCTTCTTTCCCAGTTCCAGGGCTGTTAAATCTAATATACTCATCTGGCCGCCTCCTATTCTACTGTCTTAGGCACCATGAAAGCTCCGTCTTTCTTTGCAGGTGCATTAGCAAGTATCTCGTCTCTGTCATCCCCGTTGGTCACTACATCTTTACGGAATACATTATTTACAGGAAATACATGGGACATAGGCTCTACGCCAGTTGTATCCAGTTCATTTAATTTATCAATATAGTCAAGCATTCTTCCCATATCTTTTTTTGCTTCTTCTTTTTCTTCTGGTGAAAGCTCCAGCTTTGCCAGAATGCCTACATACTCTATGGTCTCGTCACTGATCACATTTGCCATGGTTTCGTTTCCTTTCTGAACCTGTTTCTTCTATATAAATGCAACTATATATAAGAAGTTTTTGGAATTTTTTATAAGTTTTTCTTATGATCTATGGTTCCAGTCTTGTTACATCTCTTGGGAAGAGCGCTGTCTCTCTTACGTTCTGCTCATCTAAAAGACGCATGGTCAGTCTCTCTAAGCCGATTCCCAGTCCACCATGTGGCGGCATTCCGTATTTAAAGATCATCAGATAGGAAGCAATGTCCTCCGGGTCCATTCCACGTTTTTCCATCTTTTTAAGGATCTCGCCGTAATCGTGAATACGCTGTCCGCCGGTGGTTACTTCCAGTCCCTTAAATAACAGGTCAAAACTTAGGGTATATTTCGGATCTGCCGGGTCATCCATAGCATAAAACGGACGTTTCTTTGATGGGTAATGGGTAACAAATACGAAATCACTGCCGTATTCTTCTTTAAAGTAACGGCCAATGAGAAGTTCTTCTTCCGGCTCTAAGTCATATGGGTTTCTGATCCGTCTGTTGTACTTTTCAGATACCAGCTCTTTTGCCTTATCAAAACGGACTGCCGGGATCTTGCTTACATCCGGAAGAGTGACACCTAACATATCCAACTCTTTTTTGTACTCTTTTTCCAGAAGTGCCATGGTGTACTGTAAAAATCCGGTCTCCATTGCCATAATATCTTCAAAACCATCGATATAGCCCATTTCAAAATCCAGGCTGGTATATTCGTTTAAATGACGGGTGGTGTTGTGCTTTTCTGCACGAAACACAGGAGCTGCCTCAAATACACGGTCGTAAACGCCTACCATGGTCTGTTTGTAAAACTGTGGGCTCTGTCCTAATTCTGCTTTTTTGTTGAAATAGTTTAATTTGAATACGTTGGATCCGCCTTCAGCGCCTCTTGCTACGATCTTTGGTGTGTGGATCTCTGTAAAGCCCTGGGTAAATAAATAATCCCTGAAGCCTCTTACAATGCCTTCCTGAATCTTAAATTTAGCACGTTCTCTTACGTTTCTTAAAGATACCGGGCGCAGGGCCAGCTTTGTTTCCAGGGATGTGTTCATTTTCCATTTGCTGATAGGGATTGGCATTGGCTCTGCAGGCTGGGATAATACTTTGATCTCTTCTAAGCGGATCTCAAAACCATGAGGAGCTCTTTCTTCTGCCTTAACAGTACCAAGGACTTCCACTGCGGATTCTTCTTTCAGGTCGTGGATATCAAAATTTGTGACGCCTTCTTCGTATACGCACTGTACCAGTCCTTCTGCTTTTCGCAGGATCACAAAGGCAACTTCACCCATGTCACGGACATTGTGTACAGCACCATTCATACGGATCTTTTTTCCTTCATAGGAACCTTCTAAGATCTGTGCAATTCCAAGTGTTTCTTTTGCTTTGACGCCTTCTACAAATTCCATCATATTTATTTCTCCTTCCCAACGGTGTACTTTGAAAGTACATCTTACGGTTCCGGAGATTTTTGTATAAAAAAACGCCCCGGAACACATTTACTGTATTCCGGGACGGGATCTTCTTTTCCCGCGGTACCACCCGCATTGAGAAACCTTCAGGATGCTCTTAAGACTTCTCCTCTTTTTCGCATGTAACGTATGCCACGGATATACCTACTATCAGTCCTTCCAGCCGGTTGCATCCCCTTCTGGTAAAACCGCTTCGATATACCAGCTCCAGAGTGTTCCCTTTATCCAGTCCTGCGCGGCGGCGCTCTCAGTCGGTGACGCCCCCTTCCTGTTACATTTCTCAGACAAGAGTCTCTTTCATAGCTGTTTTTTATTTGTTTTATAAATTAATACTCCAAAAGCAGAAAGTCAAGATGTTTTTTTGTATTTGTCTAATTTTTGTTGATTTTTTTAAATACTGTCCTCTCATTGACGTTGCTATTGACAAATGATACAATGTCATAGACTTGAAAAAACAGGAGGCCCCCCCTTTTATGAATTCTCTTGACAAACGACTGCAGATGTCCGGCTTCATCACTTTTTTTCTAAGCGGCATCTGCTCCATCAGCAGCGGTATTATAGTAAGCCTGCTGCAGGAACGTTATGGATTTGACTACAATGTAACCGGCACACTTTTGTCTATTATGAGTATTGGAAATCTGATGGCAGGTTTTGCCACCGGAGTCCTTCCTGCAAAGATCGGACTTAAAGCCACTATTATTACACTAAGCGCAGGTTATGAACTGGGATATCTGTGGCTAGGGATTTCCGGCTGGATGAGCATTCTGGTGCTTTCTTTCCTTCTGATCGGCTTTGCCAAGGGAAGCGTTATCAATATGTGTACCATCCTGGTAAGCAACCATTCTGAAAACCGTGCAAAAGGCATGAACATCATGCATTCCTGTTATGCCTTAGGAGCTCTGATCTGCCCCTTTGTAATTGCCGGGGCCGGACTGATCGGACCTGTAGTTCCCATGTTTACTTTAGGCTTTTTAGGACTTATCATGTGGATCATTTTCCATCTGACACCATTTGAAAAGAAAACAGCTGGAAAAAAAGAAAAAACAGACTGGGGATTTTTAAAAAGCAAACGTTTCTGGCTCCTTACAGGACTTATCTTCTGCCAGAACGCAGCAGAGACCAGCGTAAACGGCTGGCTGGTAACTTACTTTAAGGGAAGCGGCATTTTATCCGGTACTTTAAGCGCCTACACCGTGACTGTTATGTGGACTGCCACACTGATCGGAAGACTTCTGATTGCCTTTGTATTCCCTCTTAAAAATCCATACACAGCCATGATCAAAATGGGCATTGGCTGTACCGTATTTTACATTGGACTGATGATGGCAAACAACCAGGTAGCTGCTATTCTCCTGCTTTTCGCCTTTGCTTTTTCCATGGCCGGCATGAACCCAACTGCCGTTGCCTGTGCCGGAAAGATGACCAGCGTAGCCAGCATCGGTGTTTTACTCCCGGCTGCCAGCTTTGGCGGCATCCTGATGCCATGGATCATTGGTATTGTCTCCAACATTGCGGGACTGAAAATGGGTATGGCAATGAATATTATTTCCTGTGTGGGAATGCTGATATTCTGTATCGCTGTAAAAAACTTAAACGAAGAATAATAAATATTTTCCCCGTCTTTGACCGGCGGGGATTTTTTGAACTTTCATAACGTCCTCATTTTCCTGTGTTTCTTTGGTATTTCAAGACACGAAAAAGACCGGTCGGGGAACCGGTCTTTCTCAGGAGAAGGTATTTCGTTTCTTATGGGGTGTAGCAAAAACTATATAATGTATTGGGGGGTTACGCCTATTATAATAGCATAGGATCCTCAAAAAGTGTGCACAAAGTTTCGATTTTTGTCTTTTTTCTTTTATGCATTTTATCCAACAACTGTTTCTGACTTTTCTTCTTTCTGGCGTTTAGGCCACTTTTCCTCCGGCTGCTGGCTTTTTTTATAAAAGTACTGGATAATGTCTTTTCGTGTAATAATACCGATAAAACATTTCTGGTCATCTAATACAGGCACAAAATTCTGGTTTAACGCTTTTCCGATCAGGTCTTCCATATCTGCGTCTGCCTTTACCGGACGGTTGTCCAGTCTGCGCTTGATGGCTGTAATGGGGATCTTCTCCGCACCTTTCAGATCCAGATGGTACTGATTTTTGATGCCCCAAAGCAGATCTCCTTCTGTCAGAGTTCCGATATAGCGGCCTGTTCTGCTGATAATGGGGATGGCAGAATATTTGTGGTACTCCATCTTTTCCAAAGCCTGTCTTAAGGTATCTTCCTCACTAATATAAGCTACTTCGCTTTTAGGAGTCAGGAAAAATAAAATGTTCATCTCGATGCTCCTTTTGTTATTATTCTAAAAGGATTATACCTTAAGGCTCTGAAGCTTCAGTGAATAATTTCTAACATTTTTCTTAAATTGTTGATCTGATCTCTTTTATCTGATCTTTACTCCATCTGATCCAGTGGATCCAGTGTTTTTTCCTGATGTTTTAATTCAAAAAATACATTCACACCTTCTACGGAATAATATTTTGTAGGTTCTGCCACGTATCCTAAGATCTGCCCTGCTTCCAGATACTCACCTGGAACAGCGGAAATTTCCTTTAGCTGCCCACAGGTAGCAGTGTACTCATTTCCCAGATCCAGCACAACAAAGTTGCCGATCTCTTCATTGGAACCTACTTCCAGCACCTTTGCATTTGCGGGGGCTGCCACCGGATCACTGACCTCTGCCTGGATCACAATGCCCGGATTGCATTTAAACTGGTCCAGAGTGGGGAAATAAATCGTCTGGTCCATACTGTAATCCAGGATCACATTCCCCCGCACCGGCCAGGTAAGGACACTGGTATCTGAAAAATTTAATACCATGGCTTTGGCTGCCTGTTTTCCTGCACCTGCTTCTGCTGCAAGATCATCCTTGGTGTTTGGATTTTTCTCTTCTTTTTGTGCGTAACTTTCCTGTGGTACCTTTGACGCTTCGATCTCAGAAATTTTTTCTTCTGCCTTTTCTTCCTTCTGTGCAGTTTCAGGAACACTGTCCTGTGCGATAATTTCTCCTCCCGGCACTTCCAGATAAGGACTCTGTCCCTTTTCATCTGTGTTGCTGACCGTAAGTACACCTACTGCTGCTACCGCCGTAAGCAGGCCGATCACCATCATCACCAGAAAAAGCTTATCTTTGAACATCTGATTTACTTTATCTTTCACCTTTTATCACCTCGGTAGTATTCTTACCATTTCAGTGTGCTTTATTCAGTGAAAAATGCAATACCGCTGTAAAAATATTCCAGTATTTCTTTAAAATCCCAGCCGTCTTCTGCTTTTGTCTCTGCTTCGTTCTGGCTCAGTCCATATCCATGTCCCTTTCCTTTTACTGTAATGCCGATCCCATTTTCCTGGGGTTCTGTAAAAAAGCAGGAGGAGGAAAGTCCAAATGCACCTGCTGCTTCTTCTCCAGTAAAGGAACATCCATCAATCTGGATCTCCTGTACATACCCGGCTGTATCTCGTTTTACAGTCTGCACTTTCCCCGGAAATGCTTCCGGGCGGACCTGTCTCATTTCCCCTTCTTTTCCCGGGATTTCATTCAGGGCTGCTGCCGCCTGTTTGGCAGATAAAGATACAAAACTGATAAAATCCGCTGCTTTTTCATCATCGGGACAGGAAACTGACTTTAGATACGGATATCCCTCATCCCCATCCCTGGTAGAACCGGCGGTGACGGCGCAAAAAAGAGGAGCGATCATCTCCCCATCATATGTCATCACAATTCCATTGGTCTGGATCACTGCCTCTTCCAGACGGCTGTATTTTTCCGGAAATTCCGTTTTTCCCCATATTTTTTTCAGCTCTTCCCTCGGTTTCCGGTCCAGATCCAGACTTAATTCCGAAATTTCTTTTTCTTCTCCCATCTGCCTGCGGATATAAGTCCTTGCGATCACTGCCTGGGCTTTGAGCGCTTCCATTTCACTGTCCGGCGAGATCTGGGCTGCCAGTACCGATGGCAGGTATTCTTCCAACGACAGGTAACCGCCATTTTTCTCCCGGTCCAGAAGGATCCTGTATTTTCCCGCAGCTTCTTTTTCCTGCTGCCTTACATATTCTGCCCCGTGTATATTTCCCGTTACTGCCAGTACCGTCCCATAGGGGATCAGGAAACCAGCTGCAACCAGTACGACCATCCATTTTTCCATAAAAAATCCCTGCCTCCCATATATTTATCATCATCATAAATATATGGAGACAGGGCTCTAAACTATCCTTTTTTATCAGCCAATATAAGCCTGGATCAAGCGGAAGGTGTTTTCTGCCCCATCTCTGTGGCTTCGTTCATAGCCATGGGAAGCATACACACCAGGACCAATGAGAGCATGGCGGATATCATTTCCTGCGCGAAGTGTAGTTTCCACATCTGAACCATAATGAGGATATACGTCCACTGCAAAGCCAATGTTATTCTCCTTTGCCAGCTGGACCAGACGGCTTATGATCTCATAATTATAAGGTCCGCCGCTGTCTTTTGCGCAGATAGAAACTTCCCGCTCTGTACACATCAGGCCTTCTCCTACACAGCCCATATCCACAGACCAGGCTTCTGTCACGCCATCCGGCACAGAAGCACTGCCTCCATGTCCCACTTCCTCATAAATGGTAAAATGAGCATAAACAGCACGCTGCGGCTCTATCTTCTCGTCTTTTAAATATTTTCCATATGCAAGTAAAATGGCAGCTGAAAGTTTATCATCCAGAAAACGGCTTTTTATATAACCGGAGGATGTAACTCTTGTCCTTGGTTCAAAGCACACATAATCTCCTGGCATAATCCCCAGTTTTAAAGCATCTTCTTTAGAGCTTACCGGCTCGTCTATAAGAACCTCTACTGTATCCCAGTTTCGTTCAGTTTTTTCATAATCTCCGTTTACATGAACGGACGCATTCACTAACTGGCATACACCTTCATAAATACCGTCTGCCTTTGTTATGATACGCACATTTTCCGCCTCTGCATTAGCCGGTTTCATACCTCCGATATTGGTAAGACGGAGACGGCCATTTGCCTTAATTTCCGCTACCATGCCTCCCAGTGTATCGCAATGTGCCTCCAACAGAATACCATCTTCTTTGTTCTTTCCGCCAAAAGAAGCTACAACACCACCTTTTACGGTGCGTTTCGCCTGGATCCCCAGACGATCTAATTCCTCTAACAGATAATCTGTTACCTGGCGGCAATAGCCGGAAGGACTGTCAATGGACAATAATTTTTCTGCCTGTTCTATGATGTAATCTGTATATTTTCTGTAGTCTGTCATGTATTATTTTTCCTCTGTTTTCTGTTTATGTCCTCTCGGAGTCTTTCATGCACCTGCCTTTGTGGCTGATTTTCCGATCATACGCTCCGCTCCGGACATCTTCTGTCTCTTCCTCTTAACTTATAATAAGCATTTTTTTCTGCATACATCCTCTGTTCTGCCGCTTTTAACATAGACTCAAGCATGCCTTCTTTTTTCCATTCCAGTCCCATGGAATAACTGATATGTGCCTGCTTTAAATCTTCCTGTACCTGCTCCATCTGTTCCTCAAATTCTGCCTTTCCTGACTCTGGAAGAATGATCACAAATTCATCTCCTCCAATGCGGTAGGAATTTTCCGGAAATGTTCTTAAGATTTCTTTTGCAGCATCACAGAGCAGCCGGTCCCCTGCTTCATGGCCCAGATTATCATTGATCTGTTTTAAACCATTTAAGTCAATATAAGCAACACCTGTGTCGCATACAGGATATTTTTCAAAAGTTTCCAGTACTTTCATGTACTTATTGCGGTTATAGAGCCCTGTAAGCATATCACGAAAACTTAAAAACTGCAAACGTTCCTGCTGTCTCTGGGAAGACTGGCTGTTTACAATAAAATACTGGAGAGATAATAATAAGGTCGCATCATCAAAATGAACCTTTGGATTGTCCACACCAATAAAACCTGTGACTTTACCGTTTTTCTTTAAAGGAACCGTTAAAAGGCGCTTGATATTCTGTTCCACTAACATTTCGTAGGTGGGATATCCCTTTTCCTGTTCTGCATCTGCAATATAATAAACCTGACCATTTTCAAACTTATCCATCCACACTGCAATTACACTGAGAGGAACCGACTGGAGATTGTCGATCTGACGGGTCACGCCTTCTGCTGTATATTCGTATGTATTGATCACGATCTGTTTTTCATGATCAATATCAAAAATATAACTTCTGTCTGCCTGGAAATACTGGTTGATGATCCCTAAAAGATTATAGATGGCTGTATGGATATCACGGTCCGCAGATAATTCCACCGCACACTTGTTTAAAGTAGTAGCTACTTCCAACTGATGGATCCTCTCTTTATTGGACTTCTCCATCCGTGCTTTTAAACTGCCAACGATCAGGATATTGGCAATGATCCCAAAAATGACTACCATTATCTTATCACGATTGGAAGCATCAAAATAGAAAAAACTGTGGTCCGTTGAAAAGAAATACATAGAATAAATGTATGTGATAAACCCACAGAGCATACCGGCTCCGTATCCAAACTGTACCAGAACCGCGGACAGGATCACAAACAGAATAATATTGGGATTGGAAATGTCAAATTTATTCATGATCACACAGGCCAGTACCTGCAAAATCCCCGTAATTAAGATCCATTTATTTTTTTCATCCTGTACGACGGTTTCCAGCTCTTTCATAATCGGTCTCCTCTCTGTATCTGTTTGTAGTGTATTGCTCTACACGTATAGTATAACTATATTTTACAAAAACAAAGAGGATTTTTCAATATTTTATTCGTTTTGTAACGTAATTATATTGTGAAAATTTATTGTGAAAACTTATTGTAAGATCAGACATACAAGCGGCAGTGTGACCAGAGAACAGATCGTGGTGATAAAGATCCCTCCCATGGCATATTCACTGTCAGAGGGCGTTACCATCATCGCTATAGACGCCATAACAGGCATTCCTGCGATCAGTGCGATCGTCAGTCTTACATCCCCTGCTATTCCAAAAGCCCCCATCATACCATACATGATCATAGGGACAAGCAGCATTTTTGCAAATACGATCCCGTACAGTTCGCCCCTGCGCAGCCCGTTTTTCATAGGAACACAGGCAAAGATTCCGCCCAGATAGATCATTGCAAGAGGCGTTGCTGTAGAACCGATCTTTTGAAGTCCTGTATTTAACAATGTAGGCAATTTAAGCCCTGTAAGGATCATAAAGAGCGCCACTATAATTCCAATGGATGCCGGATTGACCAGTTTCTTCAGATCAAATTTTCCTTCTCCTTCCGGAGCTGTCAGTTTTACTCCCAGGGTCCATAAAAACAGCTGGTCAACAATGGAAAATACCGACACGTACAAAATGCCGTTTTCCGGATAAATACTGGTGATAATGGGAATCCCCATAAATCCGATATTTCCAAACATGCTCATGGTCTGATAGATCTGCGCCGTTTTTCCTTTTACGTGAAATATCCGTGCGATCCCCATACTGATAAAAAACATGGCAACATAAAACAGAAATGCTGACATCAGAACAGAACCGGAACTCAGCAGAACATTTCGCTCTACCCCATTGATAATATTCGTAAAGATCAGCAATGGAAGTCCCATTCTTAAGACAAATTTTGATATAGGCTGTAAGGTCTCCCTGTTAAACAACCTGCTTTTTACCAGTATCACACCTGCCAGAATGTAAATTACAAATAGTTCCATCTGTTCTAACAGAATCCAAAATGTACTCATATTATACTCCTTCTTTTCCCCCGCATATTCGGGACGTATTTATAAGTATACCACGATTTTCCAGATCCTGTCTGCCAGATTTTCCTTATGCTTCCATGATCCCATAGCCAAACTGATACCATTTATGATGCTCCGGGATAAAGAATGCCACATCCGGACAGTTTTCTTTGATATTCTGGCGGATCACATCCAAGACACCTTCTGCATTGACTTTATCTGCCGGAAGTTTCATATCTGCTAATAACTCTGGCTTTGCTGCAAACAAGGTTTCCCAGATATCATAGTGATGTGGAATAACTGCCTTGGGATTAATAGCCTGCACCAGTCTTGCAAACATCTGGTGATCCTGTTTTGGGCTGACATGCATAAATGCGATCTCATTTCCACTGTATTTTTCCATGCGGTGGATCTGCTCCTCTGTGGTCATTCCACCCCAGACAACGGCTCTGTATCCATTAACATCGGTAATGCGGAAGTTGTACATTTCCAGGGAACCATACCACATAGTTTCTCTTCTGCTTCCGTCCTTCTGAATGCAGTAACCTCTATCCCAGTAATTTCCGCCTTTGGACTCTGTATGTCTGGCAGAGATCACTTCGATCTTCACATCATCAAATTCATATTCTTCCCCGCCACGGATACGGAACAGACGCTCTACATTCAGGTCATATTCCTTACACAATGCTTCCGCAGACAGATCCCCCACAAAAATAGCTGCCTGTGGGAAGCGCTTCTGGATCCGTCCGATGCTGTCTGAATGATCGTCATGTGTATGGGTGAGAAGAACATAATCTGCCCGTTCGATCTCATCGATACTGATGGGATAGATCTGTGCCTCGTCTAACCATGGATCTACTAAAAGATGTTTTCCGCTGGATAACTCCATTTCAAAGCCTGCATTGTTCAGCCATCTGAATTTCATACCTTTTCCTGTGATGTTCATTTACCTGGTCCTCCCATATCTTTATGTTCTCCCGGTGTCTTTCATGCACCTGCTTTTGTGGCAATTTTCTTCCACTTGCCATTCAAATATACTACATTTTCATTATACGTGCAACGTTAAACCCAAATTCCTGTGTTTTTACTTTTTTCGCTCCCTTATAATACATATCTTCTGTAATAAATTTTTGTTCCAATACTTTTTCTACTGCTTTTTCAATAGCTGCCGCTTCTTGTTCCAGATGAAATGTACACCGAAGCATTAATGCCAAAGCCATGATCATTCCAACCGGGCTGACTTTTTGCTGGCCGATCACTGATTCATCTGGATAATGAAGCTGGTTCGGTGTATATAATCCCTTTCCTGATGCAGCCAGTTCAGCTGAACCAAACAGGCCAGCTGTACCGGTAAGTCCCGTTCCTTCGTCTGATATGATATCCCCAAAAAGATTAGATGTAAGGATCACATCATAATACCATGGCATACGGATCAGTTTTAATGCAGCAGAATCAATATATTCATGGGTTAATTCTACTTCCGGATATTCCTTTCCTATCTCAGTTACTGTTTTTCTCCACAACCGGGAACTTCCCAATACATTAGCCTTATCCAGGCTTACCACTTTTCCTTTGCGGGCTTTTGCTAACTCAAAGGCAAAACCAGCTGTTTCTTCTACGATTTTCTGATTATAATATTCATATTCATACGCCTCTGGTCCATTTTCTCCTTCACCCTTTACCTGATCTGAGCAAAGGACGCCTCCTGCTATGTCACGGACAAAAAGATAATCAAGCCCTTTTGAAAGAGCATTTTGATTTAAAGGAGAAAGCAGCTTCAACTCTGGATACACATGCACAGGCCGTATATTTGTCGTTACTTTCAGTTCTTTTCTTAATTTTAAAAGTGCATATTCCGGCCGTTTTGACAAAGGCAGATTTTTATATTTTTCCAGGCCTGTATTTCCAAGAAGAACTGCATCTGCATTCAGGCAGGTCTCTAATGATGTTTGTGGAAGAGGTTCTCCCAATTCTTCTACAGACTCAGAACAGGCTTTTACATATTGTAAGTTTAATACATGACCATACTTTGAGGCTACTGCTTCCAAAGCTGTTATGGCTGCCATAGTGATCTCCGGACCAATGCCATCTCCCGGGATCACAGCTATATTCATTTCCATTCCTGTACCTCCTGACTGTCTTGTGTATCTTATATTTATATAAAAACAGAGCTGCCGTCCGGTCCCTAGACGTTCTCACAGCTCTGTTTTCAAGATTTGGCAATCTTTTCTGTATTGAATTTATAAAATCAGGACCTTTTACGTTCTGGTATTTTACAACCTTTCAGTTACTTAAATGTGATCTGGATGTGTAATCTTTCCTGTGATCACAGATGCAGCTGCGATCGCTGGTGAAGACAGATAAACCTGTGCTTTTGGAGAACCGTTTCTTCCTAAGAAATTACGGTTGTTGGTTCCTAAGCATACCTCGCCTTCATCCAGAAGAGCCATGCTGCGGCCTTCGCAGAAGGAACAGTAAGGAGGTGTGATCATAGCACCTGCTTCTGTAAAGATGTTTAAAATGCCTGCTGCTTCTGCTTCCTTTACTACCTTTAAGGTTGCAGGAGTTACAACAAATTTTACATGAGGCGCAGCCTTATGTCCTTTAAGAATGTCTGCTGCTATCTTTAAATCTTCGAAACTGCCGTTTGTACAGGATCCCAAAAATACCTGGTCTACATGGGTTCCTTCTACTTCACTTAAAGGATGTACATTATCTACATAAGGAGGACAGGACAGTACTGGCTCTAATTCCTCTGCCTTGTAGAATAAAGTTCTCTCATAGTTGGCATCTTCATCTGCCTTCACCCATGCTACGTCTTCCATCTTGACTCCGCTGTACTCACAGGTCTTTTCGTCTGCTGCAAATAAAGCAGCCTTGGCACCACATTCTACACCCATATTTGCAATACACAGACGGTCTGCAACACTTAAATCATCAATGGCGCTTCCCATAAATTCCAGGGATTTGTAAGTACCGCCAGATGCAGTCAGATCTCCTAAAACTCTTAAAATAATATCTTTTCCTGATACATAAGGCGGAAGTTTTCCTTCGATCTGGATCTTAATGGCACTTGGAACGCGCATCCACATGGTTCCTGTTCCCCAGATAGCAGCCATTTCTGTATGGCCGATACCAGTTGAAAAACAGCCGACACCGCCATAAGTTGTAGTATGGGAATCTGTTACATAAACGATCTGTCCTGGTTTAGCATATCCCCGCTCAGGAACCAGACGATGTACAATACCACCGGTAGGATGGAAATGGCGGATTCCCAGATCTTTTACCAGTTCATAGCCTACTTTTAAGTTTTCCGGATCTCTCTGAAGACATGCAGGCATCAGATGATCATGGATAATGCCGATCTTATCTGGATTCCATACCTTTTTCAGACCCATTTCTTTAAATTTCTTATAAAGTGATTCTGTATAAATATCATGAACAATTACAAAATCAGGTTCAACGATCACCAGATCTCCGGGAACCAGATGCGTATCCCCGGTATGTTTCATAATGATTTTTTCTGCCAGAGTGTATCCCATAGCCGTACCTCCTATAATTCTCCCCGTTCTACTCTATTTTCAATGTGTTTTACCAGACCACCATCTGCGATGATCTCATAAAGATTCTGATGGATCTTTCCGATAGGGTAAACTTTTCCATTACATGTGATTTCTTTATTCAGTTCCACACGTACCACATCTCCTTCTTTTACCTCATCTGGAAGAGCCGGGCATTCAATCAGAAGGATTCCGTTGTTGATCGCATTACGGAAGAAAATACGGGCAAAAGATTTAGCTATAATGCAGCGGACACCATTTTCCTTGATAACCTCTGCTGCCATTTCACGAGAAGAACCACAACCAAAGTTGTCACCGGCCACCAGAATATCACCATCCCTTAACTGATCTGCCAGTTCTGGTCTTAAAGGTTCAAATGCATGGTGCTTCATCTCTTCCATAGGTACACATACCCACTGGGTCGGGATGATAATATCGGTATCAATGTCATCTCCAAATTTCCAGCATCTGCCTTCGATGATAACAGGCTTATTTTCCTGCATCTCTTCTTCCAGCTTTTCTTCTTTCTTTCCGATCTGACCTGTTAAAGCAGCCTGGATGGCAGTTGTGGTATCTGTAAGAATAGTCTGGGAATCTTCATAACCTGCATAACCTGGCATATTCTTCCAGTCATTAGAAACCATGGTCTCTCCCATACCTACTCTGCCCTGGATCTCAGGATCTGCACACTGATTCAGTACCAGACCGCCTGCATCCATAATATCTCCAATATATCCCTTTGCAGCGATCTGGCTGTAAACATCTATAGATGCAGGAGATACTGTTAAACGAAGTCCATAAGCGATCTTCTTTCCTTTTACCGCCTGTGCCAGTCTTTCAATCTTATCAAAAGTACCGCCTGTACTGCCGCCGATGAATACAACATTTACCTTTTCAGGCTCCATCTCATTTACAGGCACAATATGATCAAAGCTGTTTTTCAGTGCTGCCAGCGCTTCCTGTCTCAAGCTGACATATACTTCTTTTTCTGCATCCAGACCCTTGGCTGCCACTGCACTGGTTACTCCCTGTGCCGCTAAAAACATAATAAAGCTGATCAGTCCGTCTGTACGTCCCTCTTCTGGCAGATCCCAGATATCTCCGTCTAAAACTGCGATCTTACCCTTAGGACACTCATCGTCCATTACAAATGCAAGGCGGAGAGCTGCGCTCTTAAAGCAGTTTACACCATCTGCCTTCTTAAAGCAGACACGTACGCGATGAGGTACAGTTGTATGCAGAGTACCTGTTTCAAATACAGAAAGCAATTCATTTTCATCTGCCACGCTGATTCCTGCTGCACCTTTGGCACCAGCTGCCAGAACTTCTTTATTCAATCCTGCTGCGATCTGTCCTGCTGTTACATGCTCTGCTACATATACGGCAGTACGTACTTTTCCTGCTAACATAGGAATGTTCTGCTCATCTGACAGTTTCATCAGCTGACGCCACAAAGCAGAAGCTTCAATTGAGTTAGGAGGTACAGTCTGATCTGCAAGGATCACAGTTTTAGAAGCATCAAATACTTTTGCTTCCCGCATTTTTTTTACAGTTTCAATTGAAATATTATCGTTGATGATCAACAGGTCTACAGGCAGATCAGCTTTTTCTTCTGGTCTGGCTTCTACAAATTCTTTAAATGTCATATCTATTCACCTTCCTGTTTTATTTCACAAACATAGGCATCAGAAGACTGATCCAAACTAACATCAATGCGCCTCCGATACGTGTGGAGATGGATGCAAAAGGCAGAAGATTCATTCTGTTTGCTGCCATTAATACTGCCAGGTCTCCGGAACCACCGATGTTGCAGGAACATAAACCTACAGAGATACCAGTTTCAATTGGATAAAGTCCTAACATTCTTCCTATGATCATAGCGGAAATTGTTGCTGCCAGAACTCCTACTATTACGATAAAAATATTGGCCGGATTTGCCAAAGCTGCTGCTGCAGATGTAATATCAAAGGAAGCAATACCAATACCACCAGCTACTACGCACAGCAGATTCTTCATCATATAGTTAAAATAATTATTTACAGATGTTTCTACATTTTTAGGTAAAATGCTTGTCAGTTTTAAAATACATGCAATAATAATGGTCCATGCCAACATATGGATTTTGCTAAGTCCCGGAATGTGTGCAACCAGGCTGCCGCAGGTATATACAACAACCGTGATCAAAAGACCTGCGCCAAAGCTTGCAATATCCACACCATTTTTCTTTGCTTCTTTTGTCTCAGCAACGTCTTCCTTTACTGCCTGTCCGGATTCCATTAACAGGTTTCCTTCACCACTCCATGCCGGATGTGCCTTACCGATCTTATCCATGATCGCTGCAAAAACAATAGCCAGGATATTTGCAACCATAAGCACTGCCATCAGAGAAGAAGATAACTGGTCAAAATCCAGTCCTAAAATACTTGCATACATAGTAGGAAGTGTGGTCATTGCTGCGCCGGAACCACCTGCCATACATGGAAGGCCTACCATGAAAAGTCCGTCAAAAATATCTTTTCTTACCAGGAATGTAGCTCCAACAATAGCAAGGATGGAGCAGATCTGGGAAACAAGGATACAAGGAAGATACTTTGCAACTGATTTGATCAGGGAATGCTTATCCATAGTAAGAATGGAACCGGTGATCAGTGCTGCAATATACAAATTCTGAAAACCACCGCCCATAAGCGTTTTTACAGTTTTTACAGTGGTTTCCGGGAAAAATCCATACTTTGACATTAAAGAACATGCTACTAAAGGCAGCAGGATCTGTCCACCCATATAAGTATTTACAATAGGGATCTTAGCACCCAGCCACATAAAAAGTGAGCCCCAGTAAACAGCTATAGCGAAAGCACCTGTAAAATCTCCTGGAAGTGCACCTACATACATTGCTACTGTCAGCAGTACGCCGATCGCCAGATACAGCGGAAGCGGAATCCCTATAATTTTTGCGTCTTTCATTTTTTTACCCCTTAATTTTTTATTTATGCCCATTCAGAACGTGGCAGCATTCTGAATGGACACATTTCTTTAGTTGATCAATAAAGCAACAGCCAGACTGTTAAGCTTTGTTTCTGGTGAATCTGCCCTGGAAGTCATAACAATAGGAGCCGCTGCACCCATGATCAGGGAACCTGTTTGTACATCCCCCATATAAACCAGAGTCTTGTACATGATATTTCCAGCTTCAATATCCGGCATCAGCACTACATCGGCCTTTCCTGCAACCGGACTGGTGATACCCTTATGTTTTGCTGCCTCTTCACTTAAGGCATTATCCATTCCCAGTGGTCCGTCTACTGTAATTCCCTTGATCTGTCCTCTCTGGCTCATAACTGCCAGAGTAGCTGCATCTAAAGTAGCCTGCATAGCCGGATTTACTACTTCTACCGCACATACAGCTGCAGCTTTCGGATCTTCAATTTCAAGAGCCTTACATACAGGAACTGTATTTTCCAGGATATGCACTTTTTCTTCCAGAGTCGGGTACATATTCATACCGCCATCTGTCATGATCACAAAACGGTCCATTTTTTCCGTTTTCAGTACCGTTACAGAGCTTAAAGTCTTACCGGTCCGTAATCCTACCTCTTTGTTTAAAACAGCTCTGAGGAAATCGGCAGAACTTACGAGACCTTTCATCAGTACAGAAGCTTTTCCTTCATGTACAAGGCTTACTGCCTTAAGAGCTGCTTTTTTCGGATCCGGCTCATGGATGATCTCTACTTTTTCCATGTCGATTCCTACTTTTTCTGCCAGCTCACGTATCTTTTCCTCATCACCTGCAAGATAAGCCATTTCAACTCCCAGAGAGGCAGCATCACGTACTGCCTCTAAGACCGGTTCATCTGCTGCCGCTGCAACAGCGATCCTGAGTCCTTTTTTTGAACGGAGTTTTTCATATACCTGTGTAAATGATTTCATATTGCCTCCTGTTTACTGCTCGTCTGCCATCTTTTTATAGCGCATATACTTTTCTTTGGCATCTTTTTCTGCTTCTTTTAAAAGACGGTCTGCTTCATCCTTAAAGGTTCTTGTAAGAGCTGCGAAACGGACTTCGCCCATCATAAATTCTTTTAACTGGAAGTTTGGCTCTTTGGAATCCAGGACAAATGGATTTAAACCAGCTTCTTTTCTTCTTGGATCGAAGCGGTACAGATACCAGTAACCGGATTCTACTGCCTTCTTCGCTTCTAACTGGGTGCAGCCCATACCACCTGGAACACCATGGTTGATACATGGAGCATATGCAATGATCAGGGACGGTCCCTTATAGCTTTCTGCTTCCTTCATAACCTTTAAAAGCTGTGCAGGATTTGCGCCTAAAGCTACCTGTGCTACATATACATAGCCATACTGCATAGCCATCAGACCTAAGTCTTTCTTCTTCATCTTCTTACCGGAAGCTGCAAATGGAGCAACTGCGCCCTTCTGGGTTGCCTTAGAAGCCTGGCCGCCTGTATTGGAATAAACTTCTGTATCTACAACCAGGATATTTACATCTTCTCCTGTTGCGATCACATGATCCAGACCGCCGTAGCCAATATCATAAGCCCAGCCATCACCGCCGTACATCCACATGGATTTCTTACTTAAATGCTCTTTTGCTGCAAGGATCGCTTCTTTCAGTTCCTGAGCCTCTCCCTCTAACTGGGTATCAGCCAGTGCTGCAGCTAACTTTCTGGAAGCCGGTTTGCTTTCTTCATTGGAGTCAAATGCCTCTAACCATTTTTCAGCAGCTTCTTTTAAAGCACCGTCTGTGATCTTTTCTGCAAGAGCTTCTACATCCATCTTAATATGAGTTCTCTGCTGCTCTACAGCCAGACACATACCTAAAGAAAACTCTGCATTATTCTCAAATAAGGAGTTGGAAAGTGCAGGTCCGCAGCCTTCACCGTTTGTGGTGTATGGAAGACTTGGTGCTACAAAGCCCCAGGCCTGTGTACATCCAGTTGCATTTGCAACGATCATACGGTCGCCAAATAACTGGGTGGCTAACTTCATATAAGCAGCTTCACCACAGCCTGCGCAGGCTCCTGAGAATTCCAGTAATGGCTGTTCAAACTGGCTTCCCTTTACAGAAAACTTATCTGCAGGATTTTTCTTGGTACTTAAAGTCATTGCATATTCCCAGTTTTCTGCTTCTGGCATCTGGGACTCTAAGGATGACATTTCCAGCGCTTTTTCCTTAGCAGGACATGCATTAACGCAGACACCGCAGCCAAGACAGTCTAACGGATCTACCTGAATGGCAAATTTAAGGCCTTCCATTCCTTTTCCTTTGGCATCCATCTGCTTAAATCCGGCTGGTGCTTTCTTTGACTCTTCCTCTGTAAGAAGGAATGGGCGGATAGCTGCATGAGGGCATACCAGAGAACACTGGTTACACTGGATACATTTATCCGGGTTCCATACAGGTACATCAACTGCTACGCCACGCTTATCATACTTGGAAGTTCCTACAGGCATGGTTCCGTCAGGGCTGTCTTTAAAAGCGCTGACCGGAAGGGAATCACCTCTTAAGTGGTTCATGGCATTACCAATAGTACGCATGTATTCCGGCAGGTTCTCATCTGCTGCTTCCTGAGGAATTTCCAGATTCTTCCAGCTTTCCGGAACTTCAATCTTAACAAGCTCATTGCAGCCTCTGTCTACTGCCTGTTCATTCATGGAAACTACTTTTTCGCCTTTCTTGCCATAGGTTTTCTTAATAGCTTCCTTCATATAATGGATGGCATCATCAATCGGAATGATATTTGCCAGTTTAAAGAAGGCAGACTGTAAAACTGCGTTGGTACGGTTTCCAAGTCCGATCTCTTTACCGATCTTTACTGCATTGATAATGTAAAAATGGATATTTCTTTCTGCAATAGTCTTTCTCACTGCTGCCGGCAGCTTCTCATCCAGTTCATCTGGTGTCCACTGGCAGTTTAACAGGAAGGTTCCACCTGGCTTTACTTCATTTACAATGTCATATTTTTCCATGTAAGCCTGTGTATGACATGCTACAAAATCAGCATGCTTTACCAGGTAACTTCCAATGATCGGCTGATCTCCAAAACGCAGATGGGAACGGGTTACACCACCGGATTTCTTTGCGTCATATTCAAAATATGCCTGTACATACTTATCTGTATGGTCACCAATGATCTTAATGGAATTCTTATTTGCACCAACAGTACCATCGGATCCAAGCCCCCAGAACTTACAGCTTACAGTGCCTGGTGCTGTTACCTGGATCTCATCTCCTACTGGAAGAGAAGTAAAGGTAAGGTCATCATTGATACCTACTGTAAAGTGGTTCTTAGGCTCTTCCTTATCCAGCTCGTCAAATACAGCAACGATCTGTGCCGGAGTAGTATCCTTAATGGAAAGTCCATAACGTCCGCCAATGACCTGTGGATGCACATTTGCTTCATTGATCACGCTGCATACATCCAGATATAACGGCTCACCCAGGGCTCCAGGCTCTTTTGTACGGTCTAATACTGCAATCTTCTTTACAGTTTTTGGCAGAACAGATAAGAAATATTTTGCAGAGAATGGGCGATACAGGATCACCTGCATAAAGCCAACTTTTCTTCCCTGCGCATTCAGGTAATCTACAGTTTCTTTTACAGCGCCAGATACAGATCCCATTGCCACGATGACTTCTTCTGCATCCTCTGCTCCATAATACATAAATGGCTGATAATGACGGCCTGTTTTCTCACCCATCTTTTCCATATAGTCATTTACAATGTCCGGGATCGCATCATAATATGGGTTAGAAGCTTCTCTCTGCTGGAAATAGGTTTCTGTACTTCCTGCACCGCTTCGCATGATCGGGCGTTCTGGATTTAAAGAACGTTTTCTGAATCTTCTGACCGCATCCTTATCTACCAGTTCTTTATAGATGTCATAATCAACTACTTCGATCTTCTGTAATTCATGGGAAGTACGGAAACCATCAAAAAAATGAAGGAATGGAACGCTTCCCTTGATTGCTGATAAATGAGAAATACCAGCCAGATCCATAACTTCCTGGACTGTAGCACTTGCTACCATAGCAAAACCGGTCTGACGACAGGCGTAAATATCAGAATGTTCTCCGTAAATAGATATGGTATTGGTTCCTACGGAACGGGCACTTACATGAAGAACACCTGGATGAAGCTGTCCTGCAATACGGAACATTGGAGGGATCATTAAAAGTAAGCCCTGTGAAGATGTGTAGCTGGTTGCTAATGCTCCTGTTTCCAGAGATCCCTGCATTGCTGCAGCAGCACCTGCCTCAGACTGCATCTCTACCAGTCTTACAGGCTGTCCAAAAATGTTTTTCTTTCCATTTGCAGCCCATACATCTGTATGCTCTGCCATAGGTGAAGAAGGAGTGATCGGATAAATAGTAGCAACTTCTGTAAATGCATAGGCTGAATAAGCTGCTGCTTCATTTCCGTCCATTGTTTTCATCACATGTTCCATTGTTTGTTTTCCTCCTGTTTTTGTTTTTGTTAAAGTTTATTTATTCAAAATCGATCTCATCCAAGATCTCATCCAGATCCAGTACCGCACTGGCTCCACAGTAAAACATAACCAGTCTGAGCACCTCACATATTTCTTCTACAGAAGCTCCTTTCTGATGTGCCAGGTTTCCGTGAACACGGATGGTTGTTTTCTTTCCTTTTGCACATCCCAGAGCCAGAAGCAACAGTTCAACTGTTTTTGGTTCCAGTTTTTTAAGACCTGATTTACAATGTTCAAAATTGTACGCAAATGCTTCCAGAAGTTCCGGATCATTAGCCATACGCTTATGAGTAGAAATAACGCTACCACCTCTTAATTCTTTTACTTTTTCCAGGGCGGCGCGTCCCGCTTTTAAACGTTCTTCATTTTCCTCTCTCATATTCTTCCTCCATGTTTTTAACTTGTTTGACCTATGTTTTTACTATACATTTAATTCTTTTTAACGTCAATATTTCTGAGTCATTTAACTTTTTACCATGATTTTCACAAATTTCCCTGTTGATTTTTAGGTATAGCGACAAATTTGCATTGCATTTTTAACTCATTTTAACTTATCGCATTTTCATTTTACTTTTATTCCAGATATGCTATAATAAAGGGAGTTAATTTATGAAAGGATTTTTCTACCATGGCAAAATTAAAAGATGTGGCACAGCTGGCAGGTGTTTCCATTGCCGCCGTTTCCTTGTATGTAAATGGAAAATCAAAAGGACGCATTTCCAGAGAAACCCAACGTAAAATCGAACAGGCATTGGCTGATACAGGTTATGAACCGCCTTCCCATGAAGAAAAAGAAGAAGTAACATCCACCCATACTTCAACCAAAACCGTATTGATTTTCTGGTCCATCAGCTTTAAACGCTATCTCCTCGGACCTCTTCTTACAGGAATCCAGAATGCAGCCAATGAACTGTCCCCGGATTCCCCCTTTGATTTTGTAATACGGCCGTATTCTATCGACGAACTTTACAGACATAAACGGGCACTTTGCGGCAATCAATACCATGCGGCAATGATCGTCAGTGCTTCTGCAGCAGATATACAGTTTTTAGAATCCATCACACCACAGATTCCCATTGTACTGGTAAACCGAAAAGTGAATTTCTGTCACTGCGTCTATATTGACAGTACAAAAGTCGGGGAACAGACGGCACAGCTGATCCAGGAAAAAGGATATTCTTCCATGTGTATCATTCGTGACCAGTCACCTTATATGGCTATTAATTCCCGTTTTACAGAGCTGATCCGTTCCTGCAGGGAGCGGGGCATACAGCTTCCCAACGAATTCCAGATCATTACTAACGATTCTATTTCCCATGGCGAAGCTGCTGCTAAAGAGTATCTTTCTCTTCCTAATCGCCCGCCTCTGATCTTTACAAGTTCTGATTCCCTGGCTTTCGGCGTACTGCGTACCCTTCGGGCACACAAGGTATCCGTTCCCGACCAGTGCGGTGTACTAAGCTTTGGATTTGAACGGCCAGAACTGACAAAATATAGTGAACCACCACTATCCGTAATTGATATTTCCACTTCCGCGCTGGCTTATTCCGGCATGCAGCTGGTGATCGATATCCTGAAGAACCACATCACAATGCCTTCCCAGCTAGAGCTTTCCGTCCAGATCCGTCTGCGCAGTTCTTTCTGAGTATAATATTTCAGACAACATTGCCCGGTAATTTTCATAAAATGAAGTTACCGGGCAACATACTGTGTGCTTTACACTCTCGCAATTCTATCATAAGAATTATTCTTCAGGGCGTGGCTTTTTTCTGTAAATCTTATATTGTTCTCTTCCTTCTTCTACCGCCTTAACCTGGCTGTAAATAGATTCCATTTCACACTCACCCGGGTAAATGTAGATTGGCGCAAGGAAAGAGATATATTCCTTTAACCATCCCATTAACATATCAGAATAAGCCAGACCTCCGGTAATACCAATGGCATCTACCTTTCCTTTTGCAGCTGCTGCAAGAGCACCAATATGCTTTGCAAAATTGTAGGCCATTGCCTCATATACCAGCTTTGCATATTTATCACCGGAGGCGATCATTTTCTCTACTTCTCTTGCATCATTGGTTCCTAAGTGGCTTACAAGTCCACCTTTTCCTACCAATTCTTTTCTTACCTGTTCCTCATTCATTCCTTTCTTAAAGATCAGGTTCATCACCTCGATGGTTGGCAGAAGACCTGCGCGCTCCGGAGAAAAAGGTCCATCCCCATGCATACAGTTATTTACATCTACCGTTCTTCCATTTACATGAAGAGCAACGCTGATCCCTCCACCAATATGAAGAACTATTGCTGTAATCTCATTGCTTTTCTTTCCCATTTCCGCTGCAATCTTTCTGACAACTGCTTTAGAGCTTAAACCATGCCACTGGGCGCTTCTCTCTACGCCTTTTAAACCAGTGATACGGGCGATAGGTGTCATTTCATCCAATACATCCGGATCTGCAATATAAGCCTTGATCCCCTGGCTGTCAGCGAATTTCTTTGCGATCTGGGCTCCTAAATTAGCTGCATGACGGACCGGTGTATCAATCAAGGCCTGGCACATATAATCGTCTATCAGGAAGATCCCACCTTCATAAACAGGGATCAATGCACCGCAGCGGGCTCCGATAGCGTGCATTTCCTCCAGGGAAAAACCATAGTCTTTCAGCGCCGCAAGAAGATTTTCACAGCGGAAATCATACTGGTCCTGTACATCCTTGTATTTTCCGATCTCTTCTGCTGAGTGGGTTACATTCTGATCCAGAATTTTCTCCCCAGCCTCATTAAATATGGTGATCTTAGTGGATGTTGATCCTGTATTAATGATCAGATATTTATCTCTCTTCATATTTTATACCCATCAAACCTTTCTTTTTATTTACCGTATTTTTTCTTTAAAAATTCTTCCCCAATGGACGGGAACATAATATAGATCAAAGCATCTTCATCATTGGCTGCAAGTCCTGATGCACAGGCAGCTGCTCTTCCCTTCTCCCAACCAGGTTCCAGAAGATCTCCCGGACGACAGGTAATAGAATAAGCCTTTTCCCCTGATTTTGTGATCAGCTCCTCACTTAACGGTCCCGGGGCTTTTCCATATTTGCCTTTTACATAGTCATGGACTTCTCTTGGCATGATCTTATACCGTTCACCTGTCATTACATTAAAGGTTGCCTGTGAACCAACCATCTGGGCGAATGGTGTAGCAAGCGGCGGATATCCCAGATCAGCTCTTACCTTATATACTTCCTCCAGGATCTGAGGCATCTTTTCATAAGCTCCCATACCTTTTAACTGGCTCTCCAGATTAGACATCATGCCTCCAGGAATTTGATGGCGGCTGATACCGCTGTCTACTCCTACAAAGCTGCTTAATGTATCTGCATGGCGTTTACGGATCTCCATAAAGAAATTATTGATCTCCTCCAACAATTCCAGATCCAGCTGAGGATCGTAACAGGTTCCCTTTAAAGCTGCTGCAAATGTTTCAGCAGGTGGAAGGGATGTTCCCCATGCCAAAGCTGATGTTGCCACATCTACAGCAGACACGCCAGCCCTGATAGCTTCCCAATATTCCAGATCCATCATTCCACCACCACAGTGTCCATGAAAATAGATCGGAATGGGCAGTGCCTTCTTCATTTCTTTTACAAGATTAAAAATCTCTGCCGGCTTAAACATGCCTGCCATATCTTCCAGATAAATGGAATCTGCACCAATTGCCATGTAATTTTTAGCATACTGGATATAAAGTTCCGGTGTGTGGACCGGACTTTTACATACTGCCAGACAGGCAGCTACATGCTTACCATATTTTTTGATGGCACGAATAGCTGTTTCTGTATTTCTCGTATCATTTAAGCCATCAAATACTTCAAAAATATCAATACCATTCTTTACTGCCAGTTCTACAAATTTTTCTACAATATCATCCGGATACTGCTGGTAACCTACCAGGTTCTGTCCACGCAGCAGCATACGCAGAGGAGTTTTCTTAAATGCAGCTTTATAAGTACGAAGACGCTCCCAGGGATCATCAAATACAAAACGGATGCATGCATCAAAAGTTGCGCCGCCCCAGCACTCAATAGCTTCATATCCTACCTGATCCATCTTTCCAAGGATCGGGACAACTTCCTCCGTCCGTATTCTTGTTGCCAAAAGTGACTGCTGCCCATCACGCAGGTCTACATTCACCAGACCAATCTTTTTTCCTTCACCTGAACCATAGGCCTGTGCTTCTTCTTTTTTTCCAAATAATCTTTGAAACATCTCGTCCTCCTCTTTAACTATTTTTAACTTATTTAACTTCGTTATTAACGTTCTGTTTTTATTATATCTGTTCTTTTTTAACCGTCAATGTTTCAGAGTCATTTAACTTTTTATCATAATTTTGCACAGATATACCCTTTATTTTTTAGCTACTATCCCCATTTTCATTTGTTTTATCTTTTGTTACAATAAAAGAGCCTTAGATTTAATGATTCCTGCATTTTTATTTTACTCAAATGTTAAAAGGGTTAAAAGTCAGTTTTCCTGCAGACTTTTAACCCTTTTAACTTGCATTTCATGATATTATTCTATTTTTCACCGTACTATCTATAATCACACTTCTTACACTGGATCATTTCGTTCTCGCTATCTTCTTTATAGAACACACCGGCCCAGTGGCATATGCTTTGCAAAATAGGGACTACTGACTGTCCTTTTTCTGTAAGGCTGTATTCCACTCTTGGAGGAATCTCATCATAGGACTGGCGTTTTACAATACCATTTGCGATCAGCTCTTTTAATGCTGATGCCAGAACTGCATCTGTAATATTCCCCATCTCCTTGCGCAATTCACTGTAACGCAGGATCTTCATAGCAGCCAGTACACAGATGATCCGCGAATTCCATTTTCCGCCAAATACTTCCAGACCGTATTCTAACGGACAGCGGATGTCTTTTTCTATTTTTCTCTTATACATATGTTTTTCCCCTCTCCCTGCTCTTACCGGATCTTTTTTTACAGCTTTATCACATTATAATATAGCGTCATTAATACGCAGAAGGCAATAGAAACAGGCAGTGTTTTCTTTACAATATCTCCTAACGTCACATGAAAATAGTCGGCTGCCACCACCAGACATACATGGGTAGGTGAGATCTGGCTGGCTGCATGGGCCATGCACATAAGGTATGCCATTAAGGGGGCGCCTCCCGGAATAGCTGCAAAAGCCAGCGGTGTTCCCATAGCAATGGCACCTGTAGAACCACTGATGACAGTTGCTGTAAAAAATAGCAGACCAAAAATCAGATAGGTAGGCAGAGGCAGTTTTGCCATAGCATCCGGCAGCAGCAATAACACACCTGTATGAGCGATCAGTTCTTTCAGACATAATACAAGAAAGGTATTTCCCAACATCTTCTTTTCAAAAGCAGCGAAAATAAATTTCCTGATTTCATCCAGTGTTACCCGATAAATGATAATACAAAGTGCAATGGATACAAGAACAGACGTTACTACCTGAAAATGAAAAACTAATATCAATATAAGGATAAGAAGCAGTGACCACAAATGCTGGATCAAATGGGCAAAGTCTGCCAGTCGGTTGGTGCTTGCCGGTGTCCCTGTATCATTGGGAATACGGTGCAGATAAACAGCATATCCCAGTCCTGCCAGCGCAAGGACCGGAACGATCATATACAGAATGAACTCTGATATCTCCACTCCAGAAAGATTTGACATAAGAAGTACTGCTGTATAAGTAGGCAGCACACTTTCCGGTATGTGCCTGAACCAGCTGGCTGTAAAAGCCTGCTCTTTTGGATCTAAATATCCCTCTGTCGCATCCTTTACAATATCTGCACAAAGGATCATGGAAGCCGCAGATGGCAGAAGTCCAATGAAAAAAGCTGCTCCTGCTGTATTGATACGGCGGTTATGAAAAATGCCATTCAGATCCTGTTGTGCCAGACGGATCTGACTGCGTGACTCCAGGATCTTCTGCAAAAACGTAATGAGATACAGAGATAATAACACAGATAAAGATGACCAGTTTGTAATAACACTGACTATCTTAGTTCCAATTATTGTTACCGGAATATGAAACAGCACTGCTGTTACGACCATTCCGCCTGCAATCGCCTGATACAGCGGTCTGCCTATGGCTAAAAGAACTATAATAACCGCAAATACCACGCCTAAAAAAGTAATTTCCATGATGTGTGTTCCTCCTGTGTATACGATATCCTCCCGGATTCCTTCATGTACTCAAGTTTACATGCATTTCTCCTCTATTACAAGTTAGCGATTATTTTATTAGTCACTATTAATTTTCATAGTTACTGTCAATATAAAAAGGGCTGCCACAGCAGCCCCCGGAAAATATTCTTTTATTCGATCGTAACTACCTGGCTGCGCTTAAATGCTTCTGGTGCGATCTCATTTCCGATTCCCGGAAGTTCCGGTACTGTAAAAGATCCATTTACCGGTTCGTAATGATGCAGCGCAAGTGAGGTCATCTGCGGCATTTCTGTATTTACGTTATATTCATGGATTACAAAATTAGGAAGTGCTGCTTCCATATGTAAAGAAGCAGCTGTTACGATCGGTGTTCCACATACATGGATCTGGACACCGGCTTCATATACATAGGACATATCACAGATTTTTTTCACCTCTGTAACACCACCGCTGTTTCCAAGATCCGGCTGGATCACCTGAATGGCTTGTTTATTCAACATTTTCTTAAACTGCCATCTGCTGTAAATCCGCTCACCGCTGGCTACTGGAATTCCCGTCTGCTGATGCACATAATCAAGTGTATCCTCGTGAGGGACTACCGGCTCCTCATAATAGAGAATGCCATATTTCTTTGCCATATTTCCAAACTGGACTGCTGACTGGGCATCTGTATAACAATGGTTTGCCAAAATAATATCTACCTTAGAACCTACCGCTTCTCTTACAGCTGCGATCCTCGCTTCTGCCAAATCCAAATATTCTGGATCCAGATAAGCTGTCTGCTCTGTTCTTGGATATCTTCCTTCATCTTCTCTAAAAGTAAGGAAATTGTATTTTACTGCTTTAAATCCCTTTTCTACTGCAATTTCTGCCTGACGCGCGTAATCTGCTGGTGTTCTTGCTGTTTTTCTTCCAACACCCCAGCCATTTTGCAGCTGGCTTGCATAAGCTTTCAGGGTATCTCTGTGTTTTCCACCTAAAAGACGGTACAGCGGCTGTCCATACACCTTTCCTTTAATATCCCACAAGGCAATATCAAAGGCACTGATACCGCCAAATACAATAGGACCTCCATTGTAACTCCAGAAACACCCCTGATACAGTTTCTGCCAGATTACTTCATGATCCAAAGGATTCATTCCAATCAGCCGGTTTGCCATGTCTTTTAACATGGCAAATGCAGCCTGTGAAGCGCCTCCATAAGATAATGCCACTTCTCCATCTCCATAAATTCCCTCGTCTGTGTATATACGGCATAAAGATGGTCTCCAGCCCCCTTCTACCGGATCGCAATATAAAAGATCGATTTTTGTAATTTTCATTCCCAGTCTCCTTCATCTATGTATTTTTATTACAGTAAACAGCTTATTATATTTGCTAACAGCAGACACCCGGCGGAACAAAGTACCGTTGAAATAAAAATATATTTATAACATTGTCCGGCTGTATATCCGCATGTATCCATGATCGTGATCTGCATTCCGTTGTGGGGCAGACAGCTGAACCCGGCAGTTGCTACCGCTCCCAGGCGGTGGATCAGCTCCGGCTCAAGCCCAGCTGCCAGATATTGTCCGGAAAGCAGGTTCATGGCCACATCCATTCCGCCTCCGCCATTTCCAGTCATTGCTCCTGCGAAAGATGCAGCAATACTAAAGGAAAGATTAGGCGGTACAGGCAAAGCTGATATTGCTTCTAACACAGTCTCCGCTCCATTACATGCAAGAACTGCACCGCCAAATCCAACAGATACAGCTGTTGTAATAACAGCAGGTCCTACTAATTTTGCGCTTTCATTGATAATACGCAGTTTATCCGGAATATTTTTCCAGCCAATAAAAAGAGCCACACCAGTTCCTGCCAGCACTGCATAAGAAAGATCTAATTGCGCAATATTGATCAGTAAAATTATCATTACAAGAGGCAGGACTGATAATGGTCCCGGAATCCCGGCATCCATTTCAAACTTTGTGATCCGTTCTTTAATAGACGGATTTATTTCAAAATGCTCCCCTCTTTGCCTTGCTTTTTTAAATTCCCAAGAAAAATATACGAATATAAATGCCATAGCCGCAGCAGAGCAGAGCAGACCGATCCCGGCAGCTGCAGCCGGTGTTGTGCCCAAATACTGTACAGGAATAATATTGTTTAACTGGGCTCCTCCAGGAAGCAGCGAAAGGGCAAATGTACAGGAGCTGCTCATAATGCAGGCTGGAATATATTTTCCCGGAAGATCTGCCTTGCGAAATGTTGCAAGAAAAATGGGATATACGGTAAATACAATAACAAATACACTGACGCCTCCATAAGAAAGGATCGCAGTTGCTAACATTGCCCCAAAAACAGCATTTTTATCTCCAAAAAGTTTTCCGATCATTTTTGAAAATACAGATGCTAACAGCGTTTCTTCCATTACTTTTCCAAACAAAGCATTTGTAACAAACACCAGAAAATATTTTCCCACAAATCCGGCAAGTGAAACGCCGTAATGATTTATAAACAGATCCATATAAGAAAAGCCATTGGTTAATGCCAGTACCGCCACACAGATCAGTGTTGCCGGGATCAAGCTCAGTCTTTTATAGATCAAAAAAATCAGCAGCAGTACCGCGATCAATACACCTGCCAGTTCCACCTGTATCACCTCCTACTAACCATGCTTTTTTCTTTGTTTCATTATAGAAAAGACGTTTATTTTCTACAATTTTCTATATATTTTATAAGTTACTAAGAAATTTATAAGCACCAGTCAAATCTGTTTTAATGCAGTTTCCAGCTGATAAAGAGCACTATCAAGGATCTTCCTTGGGCATGCCAGATTAAACCGCAGATAACCTTCTCCGCCCGGCCCAAACCAGGATCCTTTATCTACTCCAATATGTGCTTTCTGGTCAATAAATGATTCAATTTCTTCTGTACTCATCCCAGTTCCGCGAAAATCTACCCATACCATATAAGTTGCCTCAGATTTTTTCATGTGAAGCATAGGCAGTCTTTCCTGAACATACCGAACCATATAATCCATGTTGTCATTTACATAGTCGCATAGCGCATCCACATAATTGCCGCTTTTATCATAAGCTGCTTCCAGAGCTGCCGAACCAAACCAATTCATATTAAAAATACGGTTTGCATTTAAGCCTTTTATGTATTTTTCGCGCAACTCATTATTTGGAATAACCGCATAGGCAGTCTGAAGACCGGCCAAATTAAAAGTTTTGCTTGGAGCATAATGGACAATGGTATTATTTTTTATTTTTTCTGAAAGGGTACCAACAGATGTATGTTTAACTCCCTTCATCATAAGATCTGCATGGATCTCATCAGAGATCAGCAGGACACCGTTTTCTGCACAGAGATCTCCCAGTCTTGTTAATTCTTCTGCTGTCCATGCACGTCCTACAGGATTATGAGGATTAGATAAGATCAGAAGTTTATTATCCGGATCTTTTACTTTTCTTTCCAGATCTTCAAAATCCATGAACCAGTCTCCCTCTTTTTCTATCAGAGGATTATAAACCAGCTTACGCCCATTATTAACAACACCATCCATAAATGGATAATAAACCGGTGTCTGTACGATAATGCCGTCCCCGGGCTTTGTAAAATTCTGGATCGTAATGGTGTATCCCGGAATCACACCTGGAGTAAAAATGATCCATTCTTTTTTTATCTTCCAGTGATAACGGCGATCTACCCAGTTAATGATCCTTTCATAAAAACAGTCTGGTTTTGTTGTATAACCATAACATCCAAGACTGGCGCGGTCTATTACTGCGTCGATCACTTCTTTTGGGGATCTGAAATCCATATCTGCGATCCACATTGGGATCATCGCTGTAGATTCATCTACGCCGAATTTTGAATTGCAGTCATCCCATTTCATACTCCGGGTATTTTTACGATCCAGATCAAAATCAAAATATTCCTTTGTGTAATTCATAATTACATCTCTCCTTGAATACCTTATTATATATATCTGCGGCGCCTGCAGTTATAGACTTTTATTGACTTATTTCCCCGTCTTGTTTAAAATTATAGCAATAGGAAAAGTCCCCGTCAAAAAAGCAAAATATTCCTGTGGATAATAATTTCAACATTTTCTTTCCGTGACACGATTAATTTCGGACAATAAAAGCTGAAAAACTGCACATCATTTGTGTCCTCGATCCTAAATCGTTAAAAAATATTATTTTAGGGAATAAAAAAGGAAACCATATGTCAGAAATAAGCAAAGAAATCGGACAGAATATCCGCCGTACACGTAAAATGCGGAAAATAACCCACCAACAGCTGGCTCAGGCTATTGGCAAAAGCCAGTCCGCTATATCAAAATATGAATCAGGTGAAATAGCCGTGGATATAGACACTCTGTATGCCATTGCCGACGCACTGCAGGTGCATATTGAAACCCTTCTGTATTTTCCCAATACTGCCACATCCTCTTCCACTTTAAAAGAATGCCCCGCTTTTTTCAGAAATGTTAAAAACTTGTATGGTTATGTTTACGATGGAAGGATCAACCGGATCGGGCGACGCCTTTTTGAACTCCATCCGGAAGAAAATGGCCTTACGAAGGTCATGATGTATATGAACTTTGAAGATTATGATCATTACCAGAACTGTGAAAATACTTATAAAGGCTACATGGAACATTTTGATGCAGTTACAAATATCACTCTGCAAAATCGAGATGTGGAAATGGAAACTGCCTATATACAAATACTGGCTCCTACATTAAACGCAGAAACCAAATGGGCTTTATTTACAGGCCTGTCTACAAGACCGATCATGCCTATTGCACGAAAACTTCTACTCTCAAAAAACAGATTATGTGAAAACAAAGAATTGGAAAATCAGCTGAAAGTATCCAAAGAAGATATTAAACAGCTGAAATTGTACCATATGTATACTGTTACCTGACATTTGAATATACAAAATAAAAAAGACATATTTTCTTCTCTCAAAATCAATTCAGAGAATGAAAATATGCCTTTTATTATCTGTACTTTTAAATTATTACTGAGGACTTACGATCTTGCCCGCAACTGCACAGCTGGCCGCAGTCCTTGGGGAAGCCAGATAGATCTGTACCTTTGAAGTTCCCATACGGCCCAAGAAGTTGCGGTTGTTAGTTGCAACTACTCTTTCACCATCTGTTAAGATGCCGCCGGTTCTGCCGCAGCACAGTCCACAGCCCGGATGGGTGATGATAGCTCCTGCCTCTGCCAGTGTATCCAGGATACCCATTTCATCTGCCTGTCTGTAGATCTTGCGGCTGGCAGGTGTTACGATCAGTTTTACAAAGTTAGCTACTTTCTTGCCCTTTAAAACCTCTGCAGCTGCTGCCAGGTCCTCTAAACGGCCGTTGGTGCAGGAACCGATAAATACCTGGTCGATCTCTGTTCCTTCCAGTTCGCTTACGTTGCGGATCTTGTCTACCTGGGATGGACATGCCATAACCGGTACAAAATCTTCTGCCTTGTATTCCATTACCTTGCAATAGGTCGCATCTTGGTCTCCTACAAGACTCTTCTGGTAATCATTTAAAATAATATCGCAATATTCTGCTGTTTTTTCATCTGGTGTAAACAGAGCACACTTGGCACCTGCTTCAATCGCCATATTGGAAATGGTCATACGGCTGGCAACAGTCATATTCTCTACTGCACTTCCGGAAAATTCCAGTGCTTTATAAGTAGCACCGTCTGCTCCCAGATCACCGATGAGACGTAAGATCACATCCTTTGACATAACATTTTCAGGCAGCTTGCCATTGATCACAACTTTAATGGTCTCCGGCACCTTGATCCACATGGTTCCGGTTCCTAAGATACTTGCCATTTCTGTATAGCCGATACCGGAAGAGAATGCGCCTACACAGCCGTAGGTAGTTGTATGGCTGTCTGTACCAAATGCAATATTACCTGGCTTTACATAACCTGCTTCTGTCATCAGCTGGTGGCAGATACCATCGCTTCTGTGTACATGGGTCATGCCGTATTTTTCAGCAAAGGCATCACCTGTATGAAAATGTCTGGTATCATCTAACTGGCTTGCAGGTACCAGGTGGTCGTAGATCAGGACCACTTTATCCGGGTCCCAAAGCTTCTCAAAGCCCATTTCCTTGAATTTTTCCGCTACAAAAGGGATAAATATATCATGGATCATGACACGGTCCACATTTACAGTCACAATATCTCCCGGCTTTACTTCTTTGCCGGTATTATGCTCTATGATCTTTTCAATTACTGTCTTTCCCATTTCTTACACACCTCACTTCTCTTTCTTAATCCAGACCATTCAGTTTGCGCATAGCCTTTACCAGACCTCCTGCGCGGATAATGCTCATCAGGTTCTCTGGAAGAGAGGCGATTGGGTATGTTTTTCCATTGTAATCCACATGTTCGTTCATTACAACAGAGATGGTATCTCCCTCTTTGATGTCATCATAGAGAGTTGGCTGCTCGATCAGAAGCAGACCATTGTTGATGGAGTTGCGGAAGAAGATCCTTGCAAAGGATTTTGCGATCACGCACTGAACTCCCAGTGCCTTAATGATCTCCGGCGCCTGCTCTCTGGAGGAGCCACAGCCAAAGTTCTTTCCTGCAACAATAATATCTCCCGGTTTGATCTGCGCTGCCAGTTCCGGGCGCAGTGGAGAAAATCCGTACTGTTTCATATCATCTATGGTTTTTAATGCAAGGTACTCTGTTGGGATAATGATATCCGTATCAATATCATCTCCTAAAACCCATACCTTTCCTATCATTTTATCCATTTTTCTATATCCTCATATCTTTGATTTATTTCGTAAACTCACGAACCACGCATTACATCACATCCTCAGCCAGAGCGATCTCTCCTGCAATGGCAGAAGCGGTAACCGTAGCTGCAGAACCTAAATATACCTTAGAGCTTGGATGTCCTGCACGGCCCTTGAAGTTTCTGGTGCCTGTACTGATCAGGACTTCATTTTCACCGATCACGCCCTGACAGCTTCCCCAGCATACGCTGCAGTTCGGATTCATGACAATAGCGCCTGCTTCCATGAAGATATCGATCAGGCCTTCCTTTAATGCCTGACGGTAAACGGTCTGGCTTGCAGGGACTACCAGGAAACGTACCTTTTCTGCCACTTTCTTGCCCTTGATAATAGAAGCACCCACTCTTAAATCTTCAATACGTCCATTGTTGCAGGAGCCTAAGAACGCTTCGTCGATCTTAATTCCACGAACTTCTTCTGCAGGAACTACATTATCCACAAAATCCGGTTTTGCAGCTACAGGACGTACCTTGGATAAGTCAAAGGTATATTCTCTTGCATATACTGCATCTGGATCACTCTTGTATACAGCCTTTGGCTTTCTGCCATGTGCTTCCAGATATTCTAATGCCTTTTCATCCGCCTCAAAAATACCTGTTTTTGCACCTGCCTCTACTGCCATATTGCAAAGTACCATACGCTCACTGATGCTTAAGGATTTTGCGCCTTCTCCGGTAAACTCCATTACCTGGTAATTACATCCGTTTGCACCGATCTCACCAATGATTGTTAAAATCAGGTCTCTTGCATAAACACCTTCCGGCAGTTTTCCTACTAAGTTAAATTTTACAGTCTCAGGAACCAATACCCAGGATTTTCCAGTTACCATTCCATAAAGGAAATCCGTACATCCAACGCCGGTACCAAAAGCACCTAAAGCACCATAGGAACAGGTATGGCTGTCTGCACCGAAGATCAGTTCGCCGGAACATACATAATTTTCCATCATCACCTGGTGGCATACACCTTTGCCTTCCCAGAAATCAATGTTATTTTCCTTTGCGAAATCACGCATCTTCTTCTGGGATGCTGCTGTTTTCGGGCAGTCAGAAGGTACGTTGTGGTCTACGATGAATACCACTTTTTTTGCATCAGCAATATGTGGATTTTTTAATTTATTGCGGTACATATCTACAGTCAGATGTGTAGTACCGTCATTACTCATTAAACGGTCTAATGTTACTGTATGGATATCTCCCGGTTTTACGCTTTCTACGCCGGCTGCTGCCGCTATGATCTTTTCTGCAATCGTCATTCCCATTTTCCTATTCCTCCTCACGGTTTAATGAGGCGATCAGTCCGCCCTGGTTTAAAATATTCTGCATGTATTCCGGCAGCTTGGTGCAGGAATAGGTCTTGCCATTTGCCTGGGCAGTTCCATCTGACATGGAAAGTTCCATGGTATCGCCGGTCTTTACCTCATCCGGCAGCTCCTTACAGACAATAACAGGAAGGCCGATGTTAATGGCGTTTCTGTAGAAAATTCTTGCAAAGGACTTTGCAACGATAGCCTGTACACCTAATGCTTTTAAAACACCTGGTGCCTGCTCTCTGGAAGAACCACAGCCAAAGTTTTCGCCGCCTACAACGAAATCTCCCGGTTTTACTTTTTTAGGGAAATCCGGGTCTAAAGACTCAAAAGCATGCTCTTTCATCTCTTCTAAGTTCGGTAAAAGCAGATACTGTGATGCGATGATCTGATCTGTATCAAGGTCATTATGAAATTTAAAAATGGTTCCTTTTGCCATGATATATGTATTCCTTTCTTAAAGCCGCCCTGCCTGGGTTTTGTTTTTTCTGTGTTTTGTACTGATATGTAGTATACCATAGGATGGGCCGTAATGGAAATGGTGGTTATTGATACATTTAATAACTGTAAGTTATAGAATGCGCCCCACAGATAACCTGTATCATAGAAAAGAGATTGAGATCAAAAGTATTTTTCCCCGCTGATACCGAATTGCTGCGTGCTTTTCTCTCTCACACTTCTTTTACTGTAATTTCATGTACATCCGAGTTATAATGACTTTATATCGAATCCTTAAGGAGGTAGACTTACATGATATGCATAAAAAACGGAACGATCCACACAGCAGTTGATCCGCAGCCATTCACAGGAGATATCCTTATAGGCGGCGGAAAGATCTTAAAGATCGCCAGTCACATTGATGATGATTATGAACAGTTGATCGAAGCTGCCGGACTTAATATTTATCCTGGTTTTGTTGAGGCACACTGCCATACAGGTCTTGATGGCTACGGCAACGGCGTACCAGGACAAGATACCAACGAATGGAATGACCCAGTAGTGCCACAACTGCGGGCTATTGACGGCATCAATCCTATGGATCCCTGCTTTGAAATGGCTGCCAAAGCCGGGATCACCTGCTTTGCCACAGGTCCAGGAAGTTCTGATGCCATTGGAGGCACTTTCGCAGCTGTGAAACCCATGGGAAAACGTATTGATAATATGATCCTTAAATACCCTATTGCCATGAAATGTGCTTTTGGTGAAAATCCAAAACGACGCTATATGACCAGCCGCATGTCCACCCGTATGACCAATGCAGCTTTGATCCGGGAAGCACTGCAGAAAGCTGCATTATACATGGCAAAAAAAGAGGCCGCCGGTGATGACGTCTCCAAGCTGCCTGCTTTTGATCAAAAATCAGAATCCCTGATTCCTGTTTTAAAAGGAGAACTTCCTTTAAAAGCCCATGCCCATCAGGCAAATGATATTTTTACTGCCATCCGCATAGCAAAGGAATTTCACACAAAACTGACTCTGGAACATGTAACAGAAGGTCACCTGATCGTGGAAGAACTAGTAAAAGAGAATCTGCCATTAGCTGTAGGTCCAACCTTCGGACATGCCACCAAAGTAGAACTGCTAAATAAAAGCTGGACCACTCCAGGCATCCTGGCAAAAGCTGGCTGCCATGTTTCCATTATTTCCGATGCACCTGTTACCCCGCTGCACAACCTGCCCCTCTATGCCGGCATGGCCATGAAAGCCGGTATGGATCCCTACGATGCCCTGCGGGCCATCACCATCAATGCCGCCGAACACATCGGTGTTGCTGACCGGGTAGGTTCCCTGGAAACCGGAAAAGACGCCGACCTTGTGATCTGCAAAGGCTCTCCTATGGAAATTTCAGGAGTGGTGAAGTATGTGTTTATTAATGGGGAATTGGTGGAATAACATTATATACCAAAAACTGCTGTATACAGTTTTATCACTCCCGTATACAGCAGTTTTTATTTTCTTCTTATTCTGTTTTTAAAAATACTTCTTGCTTCCCCAAAGATTACTTCTTTTAAGGTCCAGATATTCATTATAAGCCTTTTCAAGGATCTGCTTTTCATTGGAAAACTTCAGCAGATGATATGCTTCGTAAAATTTGTAATACCCGGAATCCAGAAAGTATTCTTCCCGCTGTGGTTTACTGTAGTAGCTGTCAGCCATCATCAGATACCAGTGTACATCTTTTTCTACCACATCCTGGGGCGTATTAAAGGTGTACTGGCTCTTTCCAATGTACTTAATGATAGAAGCGCTTACTCCGGTCTCTTCTTTTACTTCCCTAAGAGCCGTTTCTTTGTATTCTTCGCCAGCTTCTACTGTTCCCTTAGGCAGGACCCAGCCCTCATATTTGTTCTTGTAATTCTTATACAGGACCAGGATCTTCCCTCGAAATATAACCACACCGCCGCAGCTCGTTGCCTCAATCATTGCAATTCCTCCCGGTTTTGGTGTGAATCTGAATAACTGGTTTTAGTATACAACGTTTGAGGGTTATATGCAAGAAGGAAATCTGAGTCGCTAGATGCTTATAATGGTTTTATTATTGGATGTGATAATGCTTTTTCATTCCTTCTAAAAACTCTGGTTCTGATGACAGACGGGTGATATCGCTGGTGCGGCCATCTAGTTGCATGGCGGTGATTAATTTTAAGATGGTCAGTTCACCGGCAGATTTTCCCTCTATTTTGCTCTCTTCCACCCAATCAAGAAGTCCTTTGCACATATTGATTCCTCCTTCTTCACTACGATACTTATCTTTGACCATCTGCAGCTGTTTGGTGTCTGTCATGGCTGCGATCAGGTCGTAGGCATCTTCATCTATGTTTGTAAACTGCTCTTCTCTTTCTTTCAGATATTGTTTTACTGCTTCTTTGTCTAATGAACGGCGGATAAATCCAAATACCTCTCTCACATCTGTTTGAAAACATTCCTCGTTTGTAAATCTGCGGACATCTAAAACATGGATCGGATAGTGGTTGATAAATGTTTTTATCTCTTCCGGAAGATCTTTGTGGGCTAAAATATCATAAATATCTTTGCTGTTGTTCCACGGCTCTTCACCATAATAGATCACAATGGTTACAACTGGTGTTAAAACGTCTGTGTCTGTCAGACTGCTGATATAATCTTTTTTGTTTAAAACACCTTTCTCCCGGTTTTGTTTCTGCAGCTTTTTCATCTGCCGGTCATAAGACAAAGCATCTTCTACCATCACTCGCACCGGCATTCCCCTGTGGATCTTATCCTGGTATTCCAGGGCAATGATCGTAAATGATGTACCAAACGCAACTCTCTTTACTCCATCACGGAAACGCTGTATCTTTTTCCTTTTTTGTACACCCCAACTGTCTTTTTGTGATTTTCCTGTTTCTCTTGTATCCTGGCTATAAAGCTGTTTTTCCATTATAACCTGCTTTCCATCAAAGATATATCCATTTAACAGATCCGCATACCGCCTGTCGTCATCGAAAAATATCGCTGTTTCTATGTCCTTTGTCCCCATTTATTCTCCCCTTTCTTGCTGTTGCAAGGCAAAGGGGCAGTTTCTAATATTTATTATACAAAATCCAGTTATAAATTTCAATATCCCCCACCCCCGTGCCTGTTTTTAAACAGAATTTCCTGAGACCATTTCCACTTCTTTTAAATTTTTGCTTTTGATCCATGATTTTTAGCTGAAGCTGCCTGAATACAGATATGCAACGCATTAAACATTACATAGTTTTGAAATATTATTCTTTATGATTAAGAAATGTAACCATAGTATATCATAGCGGGATCCAAAAATCCACCACAATTTTCCCCCTGCATAAAAATAGCCTCACAGACCGCATTTATGCATCTTTGTGCACTCATGCGTTATCTGCAAGGCTGGTTTTATTATTGCTCTCACGAGCCGTCCACTCAGGTCCCCGCACTAACGTGCTCTACTGCCTGCTTACGCAGGCTGGACCTTCGTTAATGGCTTTGGAAAAACAAATGCCGCCTTCGGCGTCGCTTGTTCTTCCCTGCGCTCATCGGCCACCCATGATCCCAATAAAGATCTTCTCATCTGTAATAGGCAGTTCCCTGATCCTTACGCCTACTGCATTATACACTGCATTTGCAATAGCCGGAGATGGGGTGTTGATAACGATCTCACCGATGGATTTTGCGCCAAATGGGCCGGTTGGCTCGTAGCTGCATTCAAATTCTACCTGGACTTTTCCAATATCCAGACGGCTTGGTACTTTGTACTGCATGAAGGAATTTTCATGGACACGGCCATGGTCGGAATAGGTTACATCCTCGTACATTGCCATACCGATTCCCTGTGCCAGGCCACCTTCTGTCTGTACTCTTGCCAGGTTCTCGTTTAATGGGGTTCCACAGTCTACAGCTGCTGCAAACTGAAGCAGCTCAATATGACCGGTTTCCTTGTCGATCTCCACTTCTGCGGCGCCTGCCATAAATGGTGGCGGAGAAACAGGTGAAGAATGGGATTCTGTAGCCTGGAGGGCTTCTTCATTAAAGCACATGGCTCTGTTTCCAATGTCCTTTAATGTGATCTCTGCCGGTTCGCCTTCAGGGGCATTTAATCTGCGCACTGTCTTTCCTGCAAACTCCAGTTCATCCTCAGAGCAATTCAGATATTCTGCCGCCTTCTTTAATATCTTCTTTTTCAGTGACTCACAGGTCTTTACTACTGCCATACCTGTTAAATATGCAGTACTGGAAGCATAGGAACCGGAGTCATATGGGGAAATATCCGTATCAACACCGTAAACTACGATATCATCCAGCTCACAGTCCAGACACTCTGCTGCTACCTGGGCCAGTGTGGTGTCACAGCCGGTACCCATATCAGCCGCACCAATGGTCATGCTGTAAAAGCCGTCATCATTTACCTTAATGGTAACGCTTCCCACGTCTACACCGGAAATTGCGGAGCCCTGCATAGCCATTGCAAGACCAACTGCTCTTACCTTTCCATTTCCCATATCTTTTCTCGGATATTTTTCATCCCAGCCGATCATCTCCATAACCTTGTCCACGCAGCGGTCAAGGGCACAGCTATTGGCAGTCTCGCCGTAGTAAGCAGGCATCACCTGTCCCTGGCGGACCATATTTTTCTTTCTAAGCTCGATCGGGTTCATTCCCATCTGGGCTGCCAGTTCATCCATAGCAGACTCTACAGCAAAAATACCCTGCGTTGCGCCATATCCACGGTAAGCGCCTGCAGACATGCGGTTGGTATAAACGACATCATAAGCAAAGCGGAATGCTTTTGGTGTGCCGTACATAGGAATGGACTTATGGCCGGAAAGACCTACAGTGGTCGGTCCATGTTCACCAAATGCACCTGTATTGGACAATGTATACACATCCATTGCCTGTAAAATACCGTTGTCATCGCAGCCGATCTTTACCTTTACTTCCATTTCGTGACGTGGAGAAGAGGCGATCTGGGACTCATAACGGCTGTAAATGATCTTAGCCGGTTTTCCCGTCTTCATGGTAACGATAGCCGGATAAACCTCTGCTACAACAGTCTGCTTTGCGCCAAAACCGCCACCGATTCTTGGCTTGATCACGCGGATCTTTGACTTTGGCACATCCAGTGCATGAGCCAGAATACGGCGCACATGGAATGTAACCTGGGTGGAGTCTACTACATTTAAACGTCCGTATACATCCATATAAGTAAAGGCACGGAAAGTCTCCATCATAGCCTGCTGGTTCGCCTTGGTGTGGTATGTTTTTTCCACAATGTGGCTGCAGCCTGCAAATGCCGCCTCCAGATCCCCATGAGTCTCTCCGCCACTGGCACATAAGTTTCTCTTATTATCAGCGCCTACATTACACAGGGCTTTCCAGCTGTCCTCCGGATGTACAAGGATCTTGCCGTCCTTGGAGTCATGCATATCTAAAACAGGCTCTAACACCTGATATTTCACTTTAATAAGACGCATTGCATGGTCTACTGCAGCTTCTGTCTTACCTGCAATGATCGCCACTGCATCACCTACAAAACGGACTCTCTGGTCCAGGATCAGACGGTCATAAGGACTTGGCTCAGGATACGTCTGTCCGGCCATGGTAAAACGCTTCTGCGGAACATCCTTCCATGTAAGGATACATTCGATCCCTGGTACTCTGGAAGCTACCTTGCAGTCGATCTCTTCGATCAGTGCATGGGCATGTGGGCTTCTAAGCACTTTTACGATCAGGCAGTCCTTTAATGCCAGGTCATCAGTATACACCGGCTTACCTGTTACCAGTGCCTTTGCGTCTTTCTTTACAACAGGAGCGCCGATCAGACGGAATTTCTTTCCTGTAGCAGGATTAATCTGTGTATATGCCATTTCCTTATGCCTCCTTTCCGCTCTGCTTCATATCCAGATATTTTTTTACAGCACGCAGCTGGGACATATATCCGCTGCAGCGGCATAAATTTCCGGAAAGATATTCCTTAATATCCTCTTCATCTGGATCTTTTAACTCTTTTTCCATAGCAAGAACGTTCATAATAAATCCTGGATTGCAGAAACCGCACTGCTCTCCGCCTTCTCTTGCTAAAAACATACCAAATTCTTCTGCCTCTTTCTGCAGACCTTCCAGTGTAGTCACATGGCGGCCATCTGCCCGGATCGCAAGTGTAGAACATGACAGAACCGGCTTTCCGTCCAGCCATACAGTACAAAGGCCGCAGTTTGCTGTCTCACAGCCTCTTTTTACGCTGTAGCAACCCAGATCACGTACCAGATCCAATAACAGCATATCCGGTCTTACATCTGTCTCTACCTGTTTTCCATTTAAGCGAAATGAAAGTCTCATACTATGCCCACGCTCCTTCCTTTGATCTGCTCCATAAGACGGCGGGTGTAAACAGTTGCCAGAGTCTTTCTGTAAGCACCACTGGCGCGTGTATTATCGCCATAAGTAAATGCTTCTGCCGCTTCCTTTGCCATCTCTTTTAAGGTATCAAAATCATCCTCTGTAATGATCACTGCCTTTGCTTTTGCAGGTCTTGCCCCAACGGACACAAACCATTTGTTTCCAAGGTTGGAAACACAACAGGCGATCACCGGAAAATCGGTACGGGAATTGCGCTGACTGGTATAAGCAGCCTTTCTTCCGTCTTTCTTTATAATAATACGAACCAGGATATCCTTCTGATCCCTTCTTACAGGTCTGGCTGCAAATTCAGAAAGAGGAATGGTTCCCTCATGATACAGCTCCACATAAGTATCCAGTGCCAGAAAGCAGGTCAGTATATCGGAAAATCCGAAACGGGCAAAAATACTGCCTCCTACCGTAGCGCAGTTTCTCATCTGCACGCCAACGATATTTCTGGTACATTCCCTGAAAATACCATCAAAATACCGGTTCAGCCCCTCATGGGTCTCTAACTGGCGTAAACTGCACATACAGCCAATGGAAAACTCTCCTTCTTTTTCTTCGATTGCATCCAGTCCAAGCCCGGACAAATCTACAATAGTACGCTTGGTAATATGAGTCATTTTCATCCATACCATTCCGCCTACTACCAGACTGCTTCGCTTCTGACAAAGCTCATATGCCTCTGCCAGATCGCTTACCTTAACATAATCATCTGCTCGGAACACCTGTTTTTCCCCCTTCGTATGTTTGTGCTAATAAATATTGATAAGTTTTTCTAATAAATAGTTCGTCTTTTAGTAGAATTCAAAACAAAACAGGCAGATTATAACACGAAATCTGCCTGTTTTCCATAGAAAACGTTATTCTTTTTAAAGATTATCTCCCCATATATATATCAAACAACTGTCTTGCAATAGGTCCTGCGATTTTTCCACCGCTTCCGGACTCTTCTACCAGGACCGTAACAACGATCTTTGGTGACTCAGCCGGAGCAAAACCGGTAAACCATGCATGTGTCTCTTTTCCTGTTTCAAACTCCGCAGTTCCCGTTTTTGCAGCCACTGTATAGGCATCGGTGCGCACAGAAGAACCCGTTCCTTCCACCACTACATCACGCATCAGCTCTGTCAGATTTGCTGCCTCTGTGGCTGTCATAAGAGTTCCCCCTGAAGTCGGAAGGAATTTTTTCACTTCTTCCCCGCCGGCACTGACTACTCGGTCCAGCAAATATGGTTTCATCAGGGTTCCACCATTTGCAACAGCCGCAGTGATCAGCGCATTGTGAAGAGGCGTGATCAGTGTAGTTCCCTGGCCAATGGAAGTCTGTAAAACTTCCCAGGTTCCGGCGCCTCCTTTCATATTAAAAGAACTTTCCTTATAGGAGTAGCCGGATAATGGCAACGGATTATTAAATAGCAATTCCTCCGCCGTAGCATGGAACCGGTCCAGATCCATGGTCAGACCCAGGCTGGAAAATGCCCCGTTACAGGAATTGGCAAAAGCCTTCATAAAATCCTGGCTTCCATGGGCTTCACTGTGGAAACATTTAATGGAGTAGTCTCCATTATGATAAACGCCATTACAGTCAAAATGAAAATCCTTGTAATCGTCAGGATGCTCCCTCATATACTCAAGAGCCGTCACGATCTTAAAGGTCGATCCAGGAGGATATAGTCCGGCAGTTGCACGGTTTACCAGCTGCCCCTGGTTATTGGAACTGTCAGTAAGAGACGCCCAGTCCTGAAGAAGGGTATTTGGATCGTAACCCGGCTTGGAAACCATTGCCAGGATCTTTCCTGTATCCGGTTCCATGGCGATCACCGCTCCTCTCCTGTCTCCTAAAGCTGCATACGCTGCCTGCTGCAGTTCCATATCCAGAGTGGTAACCACGCTGTCTCCCAGATTTTTCGCACCTGCCAGCTCATTTCCCGCCTGCTCTACCAGATTGACATGAGAACTTAAAAGATAGAAGTTTGCCATGGCTTCAATGCCAGTTTTTCCTTTAGAGGAATAGCCTACCGCATGGTCAAACACACCTCCATAATTGTAAACCCTTGTTTCATTTCCCGCATCATCAGTGGTAGTCTCTGCCAGCACCGTTCCATCTGATGCCAGGATACTGCCTCTTACAATGCGGTCTGAAAAGCTGTCCAGTCTGGCATTGTAAGGATTGTTGATCACATCTTCGCTTTTCATCTGCAGAAAATATCCCATGTATACAGCCAGTGCTAAAAACAGGACCACACATGCATAAGTGATCACCAGCACTTTCCCATTGGGATCATATACCCGCTCTTTTGTCACTGACTTCCAGGTACCTTTTTCTGTATCTTTTTTGTTTTCTTTCTTTATCTCTTTACCTGTATTTTTTTTTGTACTCTTCTTTGCTGTCTGTTCCTTCTTTTCAGCCGTATTTTTCTTTCTGGAGACAGGTTCTCTTCGCGTACTTTTTTTCAGTTCTTTCATTCTTCCTGCGCCTCCATTTCTTCCATCTCTTCTTCATCATTCCGCTTGATGATATAAAGCCCCTGGATAATACTGAATAACAGGAATGTTGTCACAATGGAACTTCCTCCGTAACTTACAAACGGAAGTGTCACACCTGTAGATGGGATAAATTTAGTCACACCTCCCACTGTGAGAAAGACCTGTACCACATATTCCATTCCAAGACCCACTGCAATGATCTTGTAAAACATGGCCTGCATCTGGGTTGCGATCATCATAAACTGGATAAAACAGCCCAGACAGATCAGAAGGACGCAGATAGCAAAGATTGCTCCCATTTCTTCGGAGATAGCAGCAAAAATAAAATCCTTTTCCACTACCGGGATCCTGTTTGGCATTCCCTGGCACAGTCCCATGCCAAACCAGCCACCTGTTCCAATAGCAAACAGGGACTGGGTGATCTGATATCCTGTATTATCAATATCTGCCCATGGATTTTTCCATGCTGTAAATCTTCGTCTTACATGGTCAAAAAGTGTATATGCAATGGATGTAGCACCTTTTCCAAGAACACCTGCCGCGATCAGATACAGCCAGTTTCCTGTAGCAATAAACAGCATGATCACATAGCTGATAAAAAAGATCAGGGCGCTTCCCAGGTCTTTTGACAACACCAGGATCACTACATGAAGAGCTGCCACCACTGTGGTAATGCATATGTTCTTAAAATCCAGTGACTGATAAAACATGGACGCTACAAAAAATACAAAACTGATCTTTACAAACTCTGATGGCTGGATGGAGATTCCGCCAACAGTCAGTGATAACTGAGCGCCGAAACTTTCATTTCCTGCTACCCATACAACTAAAAGCGCAGCCAGCCCGATCCCTGCATACACCCACTGGAATTTATAAAGCTGCCAGAACCGTTCCATGATAAAAGGCACCAGCCAGGAAAGGATCGCAGCCGCTGCTACGATCACAAACTGCTTAAAAGCCTTATCCAGTCCCTTATCTAAAGACAGTCTGGTAAGCATGATAAAACCACAGGCCAGGAGCATACAACAGTTATTTACCAGAAGTCTTGACACATTCCTGTAAATAAACCGGTAGATGTAAATGTAAAACAGGAAAAACACCACCTGTCCCACATAAAATACCAGCAGCATCCGCCTTAACGTTTCATCTTCTGTTTTCAGATACATCACCACATATGCCAGAAAATGCAGCAAAAACATGGCCCGGTTCTGCCTTGCACACACTTTTCTCTTCCGTTCCAGATCCGGGAAAGAAAAGAAACGGAAATTGGCATAGGTATAAATGGCCATCAGCAATATCATCAGATATTTGGATACTTCCACGATCAGATTTGTCATAGGCTATTCTACTCCCCGTCTGAAATGTCCTCTTGTAAAATCTTTCACTGGTTCGACAATTTCTCTTCCTTCTATAAAAGAAGCAGCAAAAGCTTTCAGTATCTTTTGGGTTTCTTCTTTTCCTTCTCTTGTAAAAGAAAGACGCAGGGAAGCCATGTTCAGCTCTCTTACTGCCTCTTCATTGCCAAATAAAGATAACGGAAGAGGATTTAAAATGGTATTGTAGCAGAAGTTGCAATGTGCCTTTAATGGAAGCCCGGCACCGGTGCGGTCCTTCATTATAAGGTGTTCCCTTTTGGCTGTACATCCCTTTAATGTTTTTACCACACACTGGGCAGAAACCATCATAGGAGCATGCCCATAAATGATCAGTTCTCCCGGTATTCCGTCCCTCTCACAGGCTTTTGCCACTGCCTTTAACTCTCTGCTGTTTAATTCCCACGGCATGGTAATAAATTCCGGTCCCATTTCCTTTAATGTGTGCACTGCTTCCCGGTTCCATGCATAAACAGAGGCATCCAGAGCAAATGGAAGCTCTATTTTTTCTTCCTTTAACCAGGAAACTTCCTCCAAAGTACGGGCCAGAACACCGGTAAAACCTGCATTTTCCAGATTTTTCCTGTTTTTAGAGAAGAACTTCATGGCATGGGTGCGGAAAATATGTGGAAGTGTAAGGAAGCATTCCTTTCCCTTTGCTTCACACTGCTTTACGATCTTTCCCCACTGATCCGGTTTAAATCCATCTGCATCGATATAAATGCGTTTTACAGCATCACAGGAAAGAGCTGGTTCCAACTGACATTCTTCTTCCAGAGATGCAGTAAGGAAAGCAAAGCTGTGAATGTTTTTGGAAGCAGACTGTACATCAGCAGGAAGTTCCTGTTCTGTCTGCACCAGAGACTCTGCCTTTCTCTCCCACTGAGCCAGTATTTTTTCCGTCAGCTTCTCAAAGCCTTCTCTTCGCAGTTCATTTAATGCCTGTACCGGCAGGAAAATATTTCCCTTTAACTCAATATCCAGCTGCTCAAAGTAAAAGGAAGTGGCACCTGTCTTATTTAACTGCTTACGCACTTTTTCCTCTGTTGCAGGCTGGTTCTGGGCACTCTGGCAGATCTGTCCTTCCACTTTTACAGTTACATTTCCCTGTGTCAGTTCCAGGACAGCCGGTTTTCCTTCCTCAAAAACAGCCTTTCCAACAACCGGTTCCTTTTTCTCTTTTTCCACATAGTTTGCATCCAGAAAATCAAACAGTTTCTGATTTCCTTCACGGAATTCCGGCTTTTCTTTTAAAGCGACCATGTCTTTTCCATTGTGCTTCTCATAATAACCGGAGGTAAAACCTCCCCTGTCAAACAGATCCAGCAGTTCTTTTTTATCTTCCGGATCCACATAATAACCGTCTTTTCCATAGGTTTCATACAGATCCAGATATTTTCTGTAAATGCGGACTACACCTGCTGTATATCGCGGACTCTTCATTCTTCCTTCGATCTTTAAAGAATATACTCCTGCCTCTAAGATCTCCGGTAAAATATCCAGCGTACACAGATCTTTTAAACTTAATACAAACTTCTGGTTCTCTTTGTTTAAGCTCTTTCCCTCTGCCTTGTCTCCCTCCCATACACGGTAAGGCAGGCGGCATGGCTGGGCACAGCGGCCTCTGTTGCCACTGCGGCCGCCGATCAGGCTGCTCATGAGACACTGACCGGAATAACAGTAACATAAAGCACCATGGACAAAGGTTTCAATATCCATTCCCGTTTCTTTGTAAATATGGGAAATCTCTTCTAAAGACAGTTCTCTGGCCGGAACGACGCGGCAGCAGCCCATTTCTTTTAACATTTTTGCGCTGTATACACTGGTAACCGTCATCTGGGTGCTTGCATGAAGCTCCATTCCCGGAAAAGCCCGTTTCATTACCTGAAGGGCTCCCAGATCCTGGACGATCACGCCGTCTAACCCTGCTTCATAGTAAGGCTTCATGTAATCACAAAGCTCGTCCAGTTCTTTTTCCTTAAATAATGTATTGACCGTCATGTACAGACGGCAGCCGTGAAGATGGGTATACCGGATGGCTTCCACCATTTCTTCTCCTGCTGCATTCTGTGCATAAGCTCTGGCACCAAAACGGCTGCCTCCCATATAGATCGCATCCGCTCCTGCTGCCACAGCTGCCTTTAAACTGTCAAAAGAACCTGCCGGCGCCAAAAGCTCTGCTTTTCTTTTATTTATCATGATCTTACCTTTCCTGATCCTATGCAAAAAAGGGGCCACTGCAAACTGTAGCGCGCCCCCTTTAGTCTATCTGTGTTTTATCTGCGTCCGTTTCTGTGGGAACCGGCTTTTCTGGCTGCCTGAAGAGCCTTTCTTGCAAGTTCCTGATCAGAAAGTCCTGTCTTTGTCTGGAAAGAAGGATTTTGCATTGGCATATCCGCCTGTACAAAACCGCTTTCTGTTGCCTGTGCAGCTGCAGTCTCATCTAAAGCTGGTACAGACTCACTGACCGGTTCATCTCCTTCGATCACAGTGTCTACCACTTCATCCTCAACTACTTCCTCTTCCCCATTTTCAGATGTTGCTGCCAGTGCTGCCTGCTTCTTTGCAGCTCTTAATTCCCGTTCGGTTTTTGAAAGCTTTGCAGATAATTCCTGAAGCTGACGCTGGCGTTCCTCCAAGTCCTTTAAAACGCCGTCTAACTTCATCTGGGTGCTTACTAACTCATGTTTTAAGCTGTAAGTCTCTTTTTCCATTCTGTCTCTCTGCTCTTCCATCTGATCCGCAGTTTCTTTTGTCTTAAAATAATCATCTGCAATGTTCAGTAAAAGCATAAGCTGCTGGTAATCAGCACTCTGTTTACTGAAACCAGGAAGCGCGTGCATGGTGGTTATCTTTTCATTTACATAGCTGGCTGCCTTCTGAAGATATGCTTCATCTTCGCTTCCGCCTAACGTATATATTTTTCCATCAATCAAAACCTGTGTATAATTCTTTGTATCCATTCTGATCTTCCATCTCCTGTCTGTGAGGCATTTTCGTTAAAAGGATACCACATTTTTACTTCATTTCCAAGCCCAAATGACGATATGCGTTTTCTGTAGCCATTCTTCCCCTGGGTGTTCTGTTAATCAGACCGTTCATTAAAAGATATGGCTCATATACATCTTCCAAAGTTCCCGCATCTTCTCCCAAAGCTGCTGCCAGGGTATCAAGTCCTACCGGACCGCCGGAAAACTTTTCAATGATCATCAAAAGGATATTTCTGTCATTCTGATCCAGTCCCATTTTATCCACATCCATGATATCCAGAGCAAAATCTGCCACTTCTTTTGTGATCACACCATCATATTTAACCTGGGCGAAATCTCTTACTCTCTTTAAAAGGCGGTTTGCCAGTCGCGGGGTTCCCCTGGAACGTTTTGCCAGTTCAATGGCACCTTCCGGTTCTATTTCCACACCTAAGATCGTAGCAGAATGCTGGATGATCGTGCGCAGCTCCTCCGGCGTATAAAATTCCATTCTCTGGACCACTCCAAAACGGTCTCTTAAAGGAGCGGACAACAGTCCTGCCCTGGTAGTCGCTCCTACTAAGGTAAAGTGAGGCAGTTCCAGACGGATGGATCTGGCACTGGACTCTTTTCCCAGCATAATATCAATGGCAAAATCTTCCATCGCCGGATAGAGAACTTCTTCTACCTGACGGTTTAAACGGTGGATCTCATCTACGAAGAGAACATCCCCCTCCTGAAGATTATTTAAAATAGCAGCCATCTCTCCCGGCTTTTCAATGGCCGGCCCGCTGGTCACTTTCAGCCTGCTTCCCATCTCGTTGGCAATGATACCGGAAAGGGTGGTCTTTCCAAGTCCTGGGGGGCCGTAAAATAATACATGATCTAAGGCTTCCCCTCTGCTTTTTGCCGCTTCTATGTATATTTTCAGGGTGGATTTGATCTTTTCCTGGCCCACGTAATCACTGAGGCACTGGGGACGCAGGGTGGTTTCTATCCGCACATCCTCTTCTGTTGCCTCTGTTGTTATAATTCTCCGTTCCATATATACCTCAAATTAATCACAGAAAACTTAAATACTTCAGCGAAGCCTTTAAAATGTCTTCTACACTCATATTTTCTGTGATCTCCACTTTCTTTACTGCTTTGGAAGCTTCCATATTCGTATACCCAAGAGCTGTTAAAGCTGCCACTGCCTCTTTTGCAGCTGCTGCCATACCTGCCACAGATGCGCCTGTACCAGCACCGGAAGTATCTTCCTTTCCGCCTCCAAAGGAAGCCATCATCACTTCCTCTAAATCTACTTTATCCTTAAGATCTAAGATCAGTCTCTGGGCCGTCTTTGCGCCGATGCCCGGTGCCTTGGAAATAGCTTTTGCATCCCCGCTGACAATGGCGATCCGCAGATCATCCGGCCGCATAATAGAAAGGATACCAAGAGCTCCTTTGGGACCAATTCCATTGACCCCGATCAGCTGCTTGAACATTTCCCTGTCCTGTCTGTGAAGAAAACCATATAAAGTCATAGCATCTTCCCGCACCTGGAAATACGTATAAACGGTCACTTCTTCCCCTAATGCCGGAAGTTCCTCTAAAAGTGAAAGGGGTACATGGACTGCCAGTCCGATGCCTCCGGTCTCCACTACGATCACATCATCTTCTACTGCCCCAAGGGCTCCTTTTATATATGAAATCATCTGTTCTATATTCCTTTTATCTGGTTTCGCACCTACATGCGATACTTCGTCATCTATCAATCATAACATACACACCGCCTCAATGCAAGCAGGACACCGAACAAATATTCGATACTCTTTTCTTGCATTTTACTTAAAAATCAGCTAAACTAAGGTCGGTTTGCGTTCTGGTCTTTCAGGATCAGATATGCCAGGCAGACCAGAAAGGATTTTTATGATCACCATTAAACATCCCATTGAATTTCCAAACACATATCCTTTAGACCGCATTGGTCCTTTAAAGGATCTTTTATTTTTTGATATAGAGACCACCGGCTTTTCCGGTGAAACTTCCCAGCTGTATCTCATTGGCTGTACTTATTTTGACGGATTTGGCTGGAAGCTGATCCAGTGGTTTGCAGATACAAGACAGGCGGAAAAAGAGCTTTTAGATGCCTTTTTTGAATTTTTAAAACGTTTTAAGATCCTGATCCATTTTAACGGAGACCGTTTTGATATCCCCTATCTTTTAAAATGCTGCGAACGTCTGGGCCTTGACTACCATTTTGATGACCTTATAAGCATTGATATTTTCAAGAAAATAAAGCCCTACAGAAAACTTTTAAAACTGGAAAACATGAAACAGAAATCCATTGAACAGTTTTTAGGGGTACATAGAGAGGACAAATACAATGGCGGGCAGCTGATCGATGTGTACCGTGAATACCTGCACACCCATGAGAAATTCCTCTTTGACCTGCTGATACTGCACAATGCAGATGACCTGCGGGGAATGCCTTCCATCCTGCCCATTTTAAATTATGCAGATCTGTTTGAGTCGGATTTTACCCTTTGCAGTCATAAGTTGTATTCCTACACAGACGAAGCCGGATATTCCCATCCATTTGTCAATCTTTTGTGGGAAAGTCCTTACAGCGTCCCCATTCCTTTAGAATATACCTTAAATCCTTTAAGCCTGGAGCTTCATGACAACTGCCTGGCCTGCAATTTAACTCTGTATGAAGGCACTTTAAAATATTTCTACCCGGATTACCAGAATTATTATTACCTGCCTTTAGAAGATACAGCGATCCATAAAAGCATTGGAGAATATGTGGACCGTTCTGCCCGGAAAAAAGCCACTGCAAAAAACTGCTACAGCAAAAAAGAGGGCTTATTCCTGCCTCAGTTCGGTTCTTTGTGGGAACCTTCTTTTAAGGAAGAATACAAGTCCTCTCTCACTTACACGCTTTATGATGATGAAACCCTGTGGAATGATACCGTGAAAAATTCTCACTATGCCCATGAGATCTTTAACTATCTGACCGGGCAGCTGTAGCTGCCGCATACACAGCATACATCTGGGAAGCGCCGGTATCCCCATGTCCTAACATAGCCTGGACTGCATGGATATCCGCGCCATCCCCGATCAGGTGGGCTGCAAAAGAATGGCGCAGAGTATGAGGCGTAATATCCTCTTTGATTCCCGCTTTTTCCCCATAATATTTGATCAGCTTCCAAAAGCCCTGACGGCTCATAGGCTGACCACTGCAATTGGTAAACAGCCACTCACAGGCACGCCCCTTTAAAAGAGAACTTCTTGCCTTGTCCAGGTAAGTACGCAGCGCCTGTTTCGCCCCTTTTCCAAAGGGGATCATCCGGTCTTTACTGCCATCATGACAGGTGATATAACCGATCTGCATGTTCACATCCTCTAATTTCAGACTGATCAGTTCTGATACCCGGATCCCTGTTGCATATAGTAATTCCAGCATGGCCTTATCCCGCAGTTCTTTCGCTGTTGTATTTCCCGGCTGTGCCAAAAGGGCATGTATTTCCTCTATGGTCAGTATCACCGGTATTTTGCGTTCAATTTTGGGAGCACGCAGAAATTCCGCCGGATCCCTTTTTATCTTTCTTTCCTTAACAAGATGGCTGAAAAATGCCTTGATGGACGCCAGTTCCCTGGAAATGGTAGCTGCCGCTTTTCCTTCTTTTTCCAGATACAGGATATAGGAATTCAAACTGGTCTTCGTCACCTTCTCCACCTGTGTGATCCCCATTTCTTCCATAAATCCTGCCATCTGGAGCAAATCCCGGTGGTAGGATACTTCTGTATTTTTTGCCGTGTGCTTCACTTCCTGAAGATATGCGGTGAAGCTGTTTATCTCTGATATCATTTTGTTCTCCCGGTACACAGTGCAGTTTTTACTCCATTTTTACAGTATAATTTATTTTTTTATACTTTTAAATAGTTTTCGTTCACTCATCGTTTCAAAATGAAAAAAGGTATGCCTCAAAGGCTGCTCCACAGGCCGTAAGGAGCATTAAAAAAGCTAACGCTGGCAATCGCAGCCTTTTTCTTGTACTAAAAGACCATCTGGAAAGAACGTACCAGACCATGAGATAAAATATCCCCTGGGGAAGAAGGGAACGCAAAAACAGAGGCAGTCCCCAGAGTCCCTTTTCCAATGTAAAATAAATAACTCCCATTCCCAGGCTGAAAGACCAGAAACAGGTCAGTATCCCAAACAGCCATACACTGTAAACCGTAAGCCCGCAGAGCCACCCTGCACCCAGCTGGAAAAAACGCTGTTTTATGACGATCAGAAACGCTTCTGTAAAGTTTTTGTTTCCTGTTATTCCATGACTGTAAAATAAATAAGAAGGAAATACAGGATAACGCCACCAGAAAAATAACGCTGCCCCTATCATTCCCAGAAAAAAACTAAACAACAGCAGATAACTGTCTGCCAAGAATTTGAAGCGAAATCGGAACATGGACTGCCTTTCCTGCTTTTTCAAGCGCCTTTCCTGTGCTCTTATACCAGTTGTATGCCCTTTGCAGCCTGTGCATGATTATTTTTGTACACGGTCAGGGAAATATGATATAATCATTAACGAATGAACCGCCTGCAATAGCAGGCAGATAAGCACGCCAGTGCGGGGTTCGTAAGCTTACCCTTGGAGGATTTTACCATGAGTCAATATCAGTTGATCGCCTTTGATATGGATGGAACTCTTTTAAATTCAAATAAACAGATCTCCCCTGAAACTTTAAACGCCATTAAACGGGCAACCGATGCAGGAAAAACTGTTATCCTGTGTACCGGCCGCAACCTGGCTGAACTGAATGCGTTTACAGAGATCATACCGGGACTGCGCTATTTAGACTGTGTCAGCGGTGCCTGTGTTTATGACCTAAAAGAAAAGAAAACACTGTATTCCCAGGCTCTTGACCCTGGGATCGTAAAAAAGCTGATGGAATTTGGCATGGAAGAAGGAGCCATGATCCATGTACTTTCAGAGCGTTCCATTGTCCAGAAGGATCAGCAGTCCCATATGGCTGATTTTCATATGGGCATTTACCAGACCATGTTTGATCAGATCACTGACAAACTGGAAAATATTTACAATTCTTTCTGTGAAGAGCCATTTCCTGTGCTGAAGCTGAACCTTTACCACAGAGACGAAGCCTCACGGGCGCGCACCGTGGAACGCATTAAAGCAGCCGGTCTTGAAACTGCACTGGCTCTGGCAGAGTCTACCTCTTTAGAGTGTTCTGACAAAGGGATCGACAAAGGTGTAGGACTTAAAAAGCTGTGTGAACATCTGGGACTGCCATTAGAACAGACTATTGCTGTAGGTGATGCAGATAACGATACCATGGCATTAAAAACTGCCGGTCTGGCCGTTGCCATGGGAAATGCAACCGAACCCATCAAAGCCCTGGCTGATGTGATCGTAGCTGACTGCGACCATAACGGATGCGCAGAAGCCATTGATAAGTATCTGCTGGCAGATTAAACATAACAGCCTGCGCCTCTGGCGCATTGTTTGCATGAATATTTATACAATATGGAGGATTTAAATACTATTATGAAAATCAGAACTGCAACATTAAATGACTTAGACGCATTAACTGCTGTAGAAGCAGAGTGTTTCCCGGCTGCTGAAGCAGCCACAAAAAAGGACTTTGAAAACCGCCTGGCTTATTATGCAGACCATTTCTGGCTGATGTTTGATGAAAATGACAAACTGATCGCCTTTGTAGACGGTATGGTCACAGATGAAGCCGACCTGACAGATGAAATGTATGAAAAAGGAGAAATGCATAATGAAAATGGTGCATGGCAGATGATCTTCGGGGTCAATACCATTCCTTCCTGCCGCAAAAAAGGCTATGCAGGTGAACTGATCAAAGCTGCTATTGAAGACGCCAGAAAACAGGGGCGCAAAGGCCTGGTACTTACCTGCAAGGACAAACTGATCCATTACTATGCAAAATTCGGTTTCGTAAACGAAGGCGTTTCCCAGTCTGTCCACGGAAATGTGGTATGGTATCAGATGAGACTGACTTTTTAAATAAATGATATGATACCAGGGTCAAAAGGTCTAAAATCCGACACAAGCTTGCTTGCAGGAGGATTTTTGAACTTGGGACCCGCAAAAAACATGAGTAAGTAGCCATTTTTTGAAGAAAAATGAGCGAATTACGAATGTTTTTAGAATTGCGAGAGTGCAAAGCACGTAGCAATTCGGTATCAGAGGGGGCAAAATACCTTTTGACCCCAACATCATGATATATATTTAATAACAGGAGGTTTTCTGCCTATGTGTGTATACAATGATACCGGTAAAAATACAACCTCTGCCTCTGAAACTCTTTTGAATAAAAGGATCGCTATAGTAGGCATCGGCGGCGTAGGCGGCTATTTAGGTGCCATGCTGGCTCATGCCTATCCCCATGTTACACTGGCAGCCAGAGGAAAACGGCTGGAACATATAAAAGAACATGGACTTACTCTTCACAGTGTTTACAGCGGAGAGATCACAGCCTTTCCTGAACATGTAACAACAGCCGATGCCATTGGTCCCCAGGATTATATTTTTGTATGCGTAAAAAACTATTCCTTAGAGGATGTCTGCCGCCAGATCACGCCTTTTGTGGATGATCACACCGTTCTCATACCGGTAATGAATGGCGTAGATACAGGAGAGCGGATGAGAAATCTTCTGAAAAAAGGCACTGTTATCGACTCCCTTATTTATATCGTTGCCTACGCATCCCCGGACTTTTCCATTACCCAGATCGGCAACCTGGCTTCCCTGCGGATCGGCATAAAAAATGCCTCAAAGGAGCAGTCAGAGAACGTCCTTGAGGCATCCGCCCTTTTAAGCGGGGCACATATCCATCATAAAATTGCCGATAACATTATCGCAGCCATCTGGCGCAAATACATTTTAAACTGCGCCTATAATATCACTACCGCCCGGTATAACCGGACCATTGGACAGCTTCGGGAAGATCCTGAGACAGCCGCCCAGTATGAGACCTTAGTCCGTGAGTCCTGGCTTGTATCTGAGGCAGCCGGTGCAGGCGTGCCGGAAACTTCCATTAACGAGATCATCGATCAGTTCTACCATAAACTGGATCCGGCATCCACCAGTTCCCTTCAAAGAGATATCTGGGCCGGACGCCCCAGTGAACTGGAGACCTTCAGCGGCTATCTGGTACGAAAAGCAAAGGAACTTTCCGTACCGGTGCCATTATCAGAAACTATGTATTCTGACCTTAAGGAAATCGTTTCAAAACAAAGCTGACATATGCCTGACAACGGCATTATCACAGATATTTAAGCCAGTTCATCTTTCTTGTCTACAGAGCGGTACTTGCGGCCATAAGCCATCAGTGCCGCTATTGTTTTGCCGTCAGTGATCTTTCCTGTGTAGATCATCTCTTCCAGATCTTTTAATTCCCATGCTTCCACTTCGATCACTTCATCTTCATCCAGATGCTGATGGGACGGGATCAGGTTGTGGGCTACGAAAATATCAATGGCTTCATCACAAAATGCAACTGTAGTATTTATACTCATGAGATATTCCAGTTTTTCGGTGCGGAAACCAGTTTCCTCCTCCAGTTCTCTGTAAGCACACTCGATCTTTGGCTCATCCGGTGCGTCCAGCTTTCCTGCCGGGATCTCCAGTGTATAGCGGTTTAAAGCATTGCGGTACTGGCGCACCATTAAGATCTTTCCTTCTGAAGTTACAGGCAGAACAGCCGCTGCACCATCGTGGTGGATGTAATCCCAGTGTGCCTCATGGCCATTTGCAAGAACTGTATCCTCATATATTTTCAGGATATTTCCCTGATATTTTAACTGACGGTCTAAACGTACTACCGGCATTCCTTCATTTTCTACTTTTCCCATGTTTCTTCTCCTTTTATATGTTATGTACTCCCGAACTCTTCTTGCAAAATCAGACATAAAAAATTCCAGGAGTATTGATCTTTCACACCTCCGCCTGCAGTGCAGGCGATGTGCCACATACATTTACATTTTCCTGCCCTTTTCATAGCTGGCATCTTCTGCCTTGATCACAGCATTTCTGAAGCCCCACTCTTCCAGTGCAGATACACCGGCAATGGTGGTTCCGCCAGGTGAGCAAACCTCATCCTTTAACTGTCCCGGATGCTTTCCTGTTTCCAGTACCATTTTAGCACTTCCAAGAACGGTCTGGGCTGCCATCTGGTATGCCTTGGCCCTTGGAAGGCCGTATTTTACAGCTCCGTCTGCCAGCGCTTCAATAAACATGTATACATAAGCCGGTGAACAGCCGCTGACACAGCCAACTGCATCCATCATACGTTCATCTACTACTTCCAGACGTCCGCAGGCCTCAAAAATACCACGAAGCACTGCCTTTTCCTCTTCACTGTAGTTGGACTCCTCATATGCCATACCGGTCATGCCTTCACCCAGTAACGCCGGTGTATTTGGCATGGTACGGACTACGCGCACCTTTCCGCCCAGACGTTCTGTAAGGCTTGCAATGGTCTGGCCAGGTGCCAGTGAGATCACGATCTGATCTTCCTTTAATACCGGACGGATTTCCTCAAACACTGTCTCAAAATACTGTGGCTTTACTGCCAGGATCACATACTCAGACTGCTTTGCACACTCTGCATTGGATGCTGCATGAACCACTCCTGTCTTTGCTGTTACAGCTTCCATCTTTTCTTTGTGGGCTGCTGTAAATAATAAGTCCTCCGGCTTATAGACCCGTAAAAGTCCGTTTAAAATAGCGGAACCCATATTTCCCATTCCAATAAAACCGATCTTTGCCATATTTTTCGCCTCCTGTTATAATTTTTAAAACATTCACGAATATTCGTCCATTTTAACGCACACACCCGCCCGCATACGCGGACGGGCAAACGTTCTTTCTATATGCGATTTTTATTTATCATACCCATCCATGATACCACAAAAATCAAAGGTTGCAAAGTAATCCTTTGGAGTTTCTGCGCGGCGGATCATCTGGACAGAGCCGTCTTCCTTTAATAAAAGTTCTGCGGATTTTAACTTACCGTTGTAGTTATAACCCATTGCAAAGCCATGGGCACCTGCATCATGGATCACTAAAAAGTCACCCATTTTGATCTCAGGAAGCATACGGTCAATCGCAAATTTATCATTGTTCTCGCAAAGGGAACCGGTAATATCGTACTTGTGGTCACAAGGCGCATCTTCTTTTCCAAGAACGGTAATGTGATGATAAGCACCATACATAGCCGGACGCATCAGGTTTACTGCGCAGGCATCTACACCGATGTACTCTTTATGAGTATGTTTTTCATGGATTGCTTTGGTAACCAGGCATCCATAAGGCCCTAACATAAAACGGCCAAGCTCTGTGCAAAGAGCCACGTCATCCATTCCTGCAGGAACCAGAACTTCCTCATAAACTTTGCGCACGCCTTCGCCAATAGCCATAATGTCATTTGGTTCCTGATCTGGACGATAAGGGATACCAATACCACCGGACAGGTTGATGAAACTGATATGTGCACCTGTCTCTTCTTTTAACTTAACAGCCAGCTCAAAGAGGATCTTTGCAAGCATCGGATAATATTCATTGGTAACTGTATTGCTTGCCAGGAAAGCATGGATACCGAAATTCTTTGCCCCCTTGGACTTTAAAATCTTAAATGCCTCAAAGATCTGCTCAGTAGTCATACCATACTTTGCATCTCCCGGGTTGTCCATAATGTCATTGCTGATCTTAAACACACCGCCTGGATTGAAACGGCAGCTGATGGTCTCCGGAATGAAGCCTAATGTATCTTCCAGGCACTGGATATGGGTAATATCATCCAGGTTGATGATGGCACCCATTTCATTTGCGTAAGCAAATTCCTCAGGCGGAGTATCATTGGAAGAAAACATTACATTGGAACCGGAAAAACCGCAGGCCTTTGACATCATTAACTCTGTTAAAGAAGAGCAGTCTGTACCACAGCCATATTCCTGTAAGATCTTTAAGATAAATGGATTTGGGGTTGCTTTTACTGCAAAATATTCTTTATATCCTTTATTCCAGGAAAATGCCTGTTTCAGATGTTTTACATTTTCGCGGATACCTTTTTCATCATACAGATAAAATGGGGTTGGATAGGTCTTGGCGATCTCTTCTGCCTGCGCCAGTGTAACAAATGGTTTCTTTTCCATAATCTTATCTCCTTTCCCTGTGGGGGATCTTTGCTTTACGCAATGGTATTTTTATGCATTATCTATGCATATATATATCAGTTCCTTTTAATTTTACAGGATAACCTCCGTAAAAGAAAAGAAGCCTGTAAGGGAGTACCATTTCCTTTGCGGATAATTGTACTCCCAGACAGACTTCTTTGTCTAGTATTATTTTTAATGAATGTTTTGAAGATTGCGAAGCAATCTGGTAGCATTCAGCTAGTCCACACTTACCACACGCATGATATTGGTAGCTGTTGCTGCCTCATGGCGTCTTGCATAGGTAACGATACCTGCGGTAATAACGGCCAGATCACCAGAATTGATCACATTGCCGCTCTTTAACTCTTCTAAAGAGTTTTCGATCAGCTCATCCGTACTCTCTGCACGACGGGACCATACAGGTGTTACACCCCACTGAAGCATCATCTGACGGACAGTAGTAGTGCTTGGGGACATACCGATGATACGTGCTGCCGGTCTCCACTTGGAAAGCATCATGGATGTAAATCCTGTAATACTTGGAGCAATGATGTAATCAGCACCGATGTCATGTGCGGTAGAAACAGAAGCGGAGCAAACTGCATTGGAGATATTCTTCATATTCTCCTCAGTTACTTTACGACGGCGGTATGCGCTGTAGTCTAAGTAAGCTTCCGTCTCTTCAACGATAGATACCATCATCTTTAATGCGTCAATCGGATATTTACCCATAGCAGTCTCACCGGAAAGCATTACTGCGTCAGTACCGTCATAAACAGCGTTGGCAACGTCAGTAACCTCAGCTCTGGTAGGTCTTGGGTTGCGGATCATGGAGTCTAACATCTGGGTTGCAGTGATAACAGTCTTACAAGCCTCATTACACTTACGGATGATCTCTTTCTGGATATGAGGAACTTCCTGAGCCGGAATCTCAACACCCATGTCACCTCTTGCTACCATGATACCGTCTGCTACTGCAATGATCTCATCCAGGTTTTCAATACCTTCTGCATTCTCGATCTTAGCGATTACCTTGATTGCAGAACCTTCTGCATCCAGCATTTCCTTGATCTCACGGATACAGTCAGCTGTACGTACAAAAGAAGCTGCGATAAAATCAAAGCCCTGTTTGATACCAAAACGGATATCTTCTTTATCTTTTTCAGTCAGTGCCGGAAGTTTGATCTTTACGTTAGGAACATTTACACCCTTCTTCTCGCCTAACTCACCGCCGTTGATAACGGTACAAACGATCTCAGTGCCGTCTACCTTTACTACTTCCAGCTCGATCAGGCCGTCATCGATGAGGATCTTATTTCCAGCTGCAACATCTTCATTCAGGCCAGAGTAGTTGATATGGGTAATAGTCTCATCACCAACGATCTCTCTGGTAGTTAAAGTAAAGGTCTGTCCTTCCTTTAAGGAAACTTTCTTTCCGTCTTTTAATACGCCGGTACGGATCTCCGGTCCCTTTGTATCAAGAAGAGCTGCTACCGGACGGTCCAGTTCTTTTCTAACCTCTTTTAAAATCTCCAGGCGGCTCTGATGCTCTGCATAATCACCGTGGGAGAAGTTAAAACGAGCTACGTCCATTCCATTTTTAGCCAGTTCCAGCATAATGTTCTTGTCATTTGTGTTGGGGCCCATAGTGCAGACGATCTTAGTTTTCTTCATGTTTTCAAATTCCTCCATAAATAAAATGAATTGGGGTTAGTAGTATATTCGCTCTTTTACTGCCTTTTTATGCCCTTGGCACAGGAATAAATGTGTCAGGCCAAGTGGGGATATGCAGTGCAAAAGCGCAGAGCATGCCGGTCGCATTAATCATTACTGTTACTGTTATCAGCATCCTCTTTTTTGACATGCTTATGTGTGTACAAATGATCCATGCAATATTCATAATTGCCTTCACATTTGGAACAATAACGGAATTCCATACCAGGACTGTCTTTATCTGTGCGTCCGCAGACTGCACACTTGTGTCCTCTCTTTACCACTTTCATTTTCTGGGTGGTCTTCTGGAATTCCTGGGAGCGTTTCTTCTGCTTAAAACCGGAAGGACCTGCAAAGGTCATCCAGCCAAAGAATACGCCAATAAGGATCAGACTTAAAACGATCTCGATCTTCTCGATCAGTCCGCCTGTAATAAAGGAATAAATATAAATTCCTGCCTCTGCCACTGCGATCCAGCTTGCCTTTAATGGCAGTACCATCATAAACAGTACCTGCATATCCGGAAACATCAGGGCAAATACAAAGAAGAAAGAATAAACCAAATAAGTTGGGAACAGTGGCAGTGAAAGCCCTGTTACCAGGTAAATGCCAATGGCAACAACCGAATGAAGGAGCACACCTCCGATAATGTAGCAGTTAAAGCGAAATCTTCCCCATACCTGCTCCACAATGGTACCAAAAGCACGGATACAGTAAATGCCAAGGGCGTTCATCAGCACAAACATAATGGCATCAGAACCTGTAATGGCCGGTGGATACACTAAAAATGTAACAATACGCCAGATCTGACCGTGAAGGATAGCCGCCGGGTTTAAGATCAGATAATTCATCACAAACTGCGGTGCTACCAGGAAAAGGACCACTCCAAGGATCTCCAGGGCGCATACAATATCAATGATACTTCTGAACCCCAGGAAATTTCCGTTCCGGCGTTTCCAGTTATTGGAAAATTTTCCCATTCAAAAACTCCTTTTTTAAACTGATTTAACTGATTTTAAAACAGATCTTTCTTATTAAATATATAAGCAACGATCAGTGTCAATACCAGTGTAAAGAAAAGCACGATGCCAAATCCATAAGGATGCTCTGCAAAAGGCATTCCGCTGGCTCTTACGTTCATACCGTAAAAACTTGCCACCATAGTTGGAATGGACATAACAATGGTAACGGTTGCCAGGAATTTCATAACAATGTTTAAGTTGTTTGAAATAACAGATGCAAAGGTATCCATGGTACCACTTAAAATGCCATTGTAAATGCTGGTCATCTCCATAGCCTGCTTATTCTCTACGATTACATCTTCCAGAAGATCAGTATCTTCCGGGTACTTCTTGATCTTGTCAATCCTTAATAACTTCTCCAGCACCACTTCGTTGGAACGAAGGGAGGTGGTAAAGTACACCAGTGATTTCTGAAGTTCTAACAGTTCGATCAGTTCCTCATTTTTCTGGGACTGGTGAAGTTTGTTTTCAATGACTTCACTCTTTTTATCGATAATGCGCAGGTACTGCAGATACTGGGTTGCATTTTTATAAAGGATCTGTAAGATAAACCTTGTTTTCATAAATGTGTGGAAATCTCTGACTCTTCCGTCCATAAAGGCAGTAAGGATCGGGGTCTCCTCCAGGCAGACGGTTATCAGCACATCCTTGGTGGTAATGATCGCCATAGGAATGGTCACAAACCAGTCTTTCCCGTTTCTTTCTTCTATAGAAGGAATATCCACCAATATCAGCGTATATTCATCTTCTGCTTCAATACGTGAGCGCTCTTCCTCATCCAGAGGTGCTTTCAGGTGGTCCGGATCGATCTGGCAGGCATCAGCAATCTCTAAGATCTCTGATGCAGTTGGATTGGTCAGGGCGATCCAGCAGCCTGGCTGCATCTCCTCTTTTTCGTGCATTGCACCGTCTTCTGTCTTGAAAATCCGTATCATGCGAAATCTCCCCCATTTTGAATTTTCACCCTACTCATTATAGTGACTGGCCCGGTTTTTGTCAAATCGTTTCATATTTTTTCAATTCTTCACAAATTCTTAACCCCCTTTAACAATTGCCAAGTAAAAGGTATTGTGTTAGACTGTAATGTGATTTTTTGGGCTTTTCGCCCGGAATTGCAGTAAGAGACATGATGTTCTAACAAACAATTACGTTTCATAAGCTATAGGATGTACTCTCAGAGTCTTGAAAGTACATCAAATCACGAAGGAGGTAAGGGGCTATCCCCATATACTATGGATCAGACTACAACTTATTACACCCTGGGGATCGATATCGGTTCAACAACTGTCAAAGTTGCATTACTGGATCAGGATCTTCATATTATATTCTCCGATTATGAGCGTCATTATGCCAATATTCAGGAAACTCTGGCAGGCCTTTTAAAGAAAGCCTTAAACCAGACCGGCCCCATTGATATTATCCCGGTGATCACCGGCTCTGGCGGCCTTACACTTTCATCTCATTTACACGTTCCTTTTGTCCAGGAAGTTGTAGCAGTTGCATCTGCTCTCCAGGACTATGCGCCACAGACCGACGTAGCCATTGAGTTAGGCGGCGAAGATGCCAAGATCATTTACTTTACAGGGGGCATCGACCAGCGTATGAACGGTATCTGCGCAGGAGGAACCGGGTCTTTCATTGACCAGATGGCATCCCTTTTGCAGACCGATGCTGCTGGACTGAATACATATGCAAAAGATTACAAGGCTATCTACCCAATTGCAGCCCGCTGCGGTGTTTTCGCGAAATCGGATATCCAGCCGCTGATCAACGACGGCGCTACCAGAGAGGATCTGGCTGCCTCTATTTTCCAGGCAGTAGTAAACCAGACCATCAGCGGTCTTGCCTGTGGTAAGCCCATCCGTGGAAATGTTGCCTTTTTAGGAGGACCTTTGCATTTCCTTCCTGAACTGAGAAAAGCCTTTGTTCGCACGCTGCATCTGACTCCGGAGCAGACCATTGCACCGGATCACTCCCACCTGTTTGCAGCTGTAGGCGCTGCCATGAACCCAAAGGAAGGCCAGGAGCCGGTAGCTATTACCGACATGATCGACCGGCTTTCCAATGGCATTAAAATGGATTTTGAAGTAAAGCGTATGGATCCTCTGTTTAAGGATCAGGCAGAATATGACGCCTTTATCGAAGACCACGGCCACAACCACGTGCGTTCCGGCAATCTTTCTACTTACGAAGGCAACTGCTATCTGGGTATTGACGCCGGTTCCACTACCACCAAAGTGGCTCTTGTTGGAGAAGACGGCACATTATTATATCGTTTTTATGATAATAATAATGGAAGTCCTCTGGCTACTGCCATCCGCGCAGTGACAGAGATCAAAGAACAGCTTCCAGAAACTGCCCATATTGCTTACTCCTGCTCTACCGGATACGGCGAAGCCCTTTTAAAGGCTGCTCTTATGTTAGATGAGGGAGAAGTAGAGACTATTTCCCACTACTACGCTGCTGCTTTCTTTGAGCCGGATGTAGACTGCATCCTGGACATCGGCGGTCAGGATATGAAATGCATTAAGATCAAAGACGGAACCGTAGACAGCGTACAGTTAAACGAGGCATGTTCTTCCGGCTGCGGCTCTTTCATTGAAACTTTCGCAAAAAGCTTAAATTACAGTGTAAAAGATTTCGCAAAAGAAGCATTATTTGCCAAAAATCCTACAGACCTTGGTACTCGCTGTACTGTATTTATGAACTCCAATGTAAAGCAGGCCCAGAAGGAAGGCGCTACGGTTGCTGATATCTCTGCAGGTCTAGCTTATTCTGTTATTAAAAACGCTTTATTTAAGGTAATTAAGATCACAAACACTTCTGACCTTGGAAAACATGTAGTTGTCCAGGGCGGTACCTTCTATAATGATGCTGTCCTTCGCAGCTTTGAGAAGATTTCAGGCTGTCGTGCGGTCCGTCCGGACATTGCCGGTATCATGGGAGCTTTCGGTGCAGCACTGATCGCAAAAGAACGTTTCCATATGGCCGGTGAAAAAGAGACCACCATGCTGCCTCTTGATAAGATCATCGCACTGCAGTACACCACTTCTATGACCCGGTGCAAAGGCTGCAACAACCACTGTGTTTTAACCATCAACCAGTTTGGAAGCGGACGCCATTATATTTCCGGAAACCGCTGTGAGCGTGGTCTTGGACTTGCAAAAGCGAAAAAAGAGATACCAAACCTGTTTGATTACAAATATCACCGGATGTTTGACTATGAACCGCTACCTTTAGACCAGGCAGACCGCGGCGTAGTGGGTATCCCAAGAGTTTTAAATATGTATGAAAACTTCCCATTCTGGGCTGTTTTCTTTAAAAAGCTGCGCTACCATGTAACACTTTCCCCACAGTCCACCAGACAGATCTACGAACTGGGCATTGAGTCCATTCCAAGTGAGTCTGAGTGTTATCCGGCAAAGCTGGTACATGGCCATATTTCATGGCTCATCCATCAGGGTGTGAAGTTTATCTTCTATCCATGTATCCCTTATGAGCGCAATGAAAGCCCTGAGGCAGGAAACCATTATAACTGTCCAATGGTCACTTCCTATGCGGAAAATATTAAAAATAACGTAGAAGAATTAGAGACAGAGCATGTAGATTTCATGAACCCATTCATGGCATTTACAAACGAAAAGATCTTAACAGACGGCCTGGTACGGGAATTTGTAAAAAAATTCCAGATACCTGAAGCAGAGATCCGTATGGCAGCCCACGCTGGCTGGGAAGAACTGCTGGCATCCCGTTCTGATATGGAGAAAAAGGGCGAGGAAACACTTGCCTGGATGAAAGAACATGGTAAACGGGGCATTGTGCTGGCCGGAAGACCTTACCATGTAGACCCGGAGATCCACCACGGTATCCCGGAACTGATCGCTTCCTACGGCTTTGCCGTACTTACAGAGGACTCTGTTTCCCATATGGGCAAAGTGGAACGACCTTTAGTTGTCACCGACCAGTGGATGTATCATTCCCGTCTTTATGAGGCCGCAAGCTTTGTAAAAACAAGAGATGACCTGGATCTGATCCAGTTAAACTCCTTTGGCTGCGGTCTGGACGCTGTTACCACAGACCAGGTTGCTGAGATCTTAACAAAGTCCGGAAAGATCTATACTGTATTAAAGATCGACGAGGTAAATAACCTGGGAGCAGCCCGTATCCGTATCCGTTCCCTGATCGCGGCTCTTCGTGTCCGTGACCAGAAGCATTATGAGCGGAAAGTGGTTTCCAGCGCTTACAACCGTGTGCTGTTTACCAAGGAAATGAAGAAGGATTACACTCTGTTATGCCCGCAGATGTCACCGATCCACTTTGACCTGATCGAGCCGGCAATCCGCGCTTTCGGCTATAACATGGAGATCCTGCAGAACCACAACCGCAATGCCGTAGATGTAGGTCTTCAGTACGTAAATAATGATGCCTGCTATCCATCCCTGATCGTTATCGGTCAGATCATGGACGCACTGTTATCCGGCAAATACGACTTAAACCGCACGGCTGTCTTTATGAGCCAGACCGGCGGCGGCTGCCGTGCCTCCAACTATATCGGATTTATCCGCCGGGCACTGGAGAAAGCCGGTATGCCTCAGGTTCCGGTTATTTCTGTCAATGCAAATGGCATGGAAACTAACCCAGGTTTCTCCATTACACTGCCAATGATGACCAAGGCCATGCAGGCAGTTGTATACGGTGACATTTTCATGCGTGTCCTTTATGCAACCAGACCATATGAGGCAGTTCCTGGAAGTGCCAATGCACTTCATGAGAAATGGAAAAAGATCTGTATTAAGGCTCTTTCTAAGAGACAGCCTGCTATGATGGAATTTGCTAAGAATGTCCGCGGCATTATCCGTGATTTTGATAATCTGGAGCGTCTTGATATTAAGAAGCCGAAGGTTGGTATCGTAGGTGAGATCCTTGTTAAATTCTCTCCTCTGGCTAACAACCATGTAGTAGAGCTTCTGGAGTCAGAAGGTGCAGAAGCTGTAATGCCTGACCTGTTGGATTTCCTTCTTTACTGCTTCTACAACAGCAATTTCAAGGCAGAACACCTGGGAATGAAGAAATCCACTGCAAGGCTTTGTAATGCAGGTATCGCCCTGTTAGAGTTCTTCAGAAAGACTGCAAGAAAAGAGCTGGCCGCCAGCAAACATTTTACACCGCCTTCTGAGATCCGTGATCTGGCAGAAATGGCAAAAGGCTTTGTATCCTTAGGCAACCAGACGGGTGAAGGCTGGTTTTTGACCGGCGAGATGTTAGAGCTGATCCACAGTGGTGTTAAAAACATTATCTGCACCCAGCCATTTGGCTGCCTGCCAAACCACATTGTAGGAAAAGGTGTGATCAAGGAACTGCGAAAGAACTATCCTGAGTCCAACATCATTGCCGTAGATTACGACCCAGGCGCCAGTGAAGTAAACCAGTTGAACCGTATTAAACTGATGCTGGCTACGGCGCAGAAAAATCTGAAGGCTGAAAATGCTTAATAAACGCATTTGAAATATTTCAACAAAAAACACCGGGAAATGTATGTTGTAAAACCAACATTTTCCGGCGTTTTTCATCTTAAATCGTTATTTCTATGTATTTCTTTACTCGTACAGCGGATACTTATCGCAAAGCTTAGTAACCTCTGCCTTAATATACTCTTTCTTATTCTCAAAGTCAGTAGCTGCCAGCCAGATGCACTCTGCAATCTTTGGCATATCCTCTTCCTTTAAGCCTCTGGTGGTAACAGCAGGTGTACCAATGCGGACACCGGAAGTTACAAATGGGCTTCTTGGATCGTTTGGTACTGTGTTCTTGTTTAAGGTAATAAATACCTCGTCACAGCGGTTCTGCAGCTCTTTACCGGAAATATCCATACCACGCAGGTCTAACAGCATCAGATGGTTGTCAGTGCCGCCTGTAAGGATCTTAAAGCCCTGCTTCTGCAGTGCGTCTGCCAGTGCTTTTGCATTTAATACTACCTGATGTGCATATTCCTTAAATTCAGGTTTTAATGCTTCGCCCAGGCATACTGCCTTTGCTGCGATCACATGCTCTAATGGGCCGCCCTGGGTTCCTGGGAAAATAGCCTTATTAAAGTTGAACTTTTCTGCAGCTTCCTTATTCGCTAAGATCAGACCGCCTCTAGGTCCTCTTAAAGTCTTATGGGTGGTAGTTGTAACAACATCTGCGTATGGGATTGGGCTTGGATGCTCTCCAGCTGCTACAAGACCTGCAATGTGGGCCATATCTACCATCAGATAAGCACCTACCTCGTCAGCAATCTCACGGAAACGCTTAAAATCAATGGTTCTTGCATAAGCGCTGGCACCTGCCACGATCAGCTTTGGCTTTGCCTCTTTTGCTTTTCTCTCCAGCTCATCATAATCGATAAAGCCTTCGTCATCTACTCCATAAGGAACAATGTTAAAATACAGTCCTGAGAAGTTTACAGGACTCCCGTGTGTCAGATGACCACCATGATCCAGGTTCATACCCATAACCGTATCTCCTGGTTTTAACATAGCGATAAATACTGCCATATTTGCCTGTGCACCGGAGTGTGGCTGTACGTTTGCGTAATCGCAGCCAAACAGCTTCTTGGCACGTTCAATGGCGATGGTTTCCAGTACGTCTACATACTGGCAGCCGCCGTAATAACGCTTACCTGGGTAACCTTCTGCGTACTTATTGGTCAGTACAGTTCCCATAGCCATCATTACAGGTTCTGAAACAATGTTCTCAGAGGCGATCAGCTCCAGATTTCTTCTCTGGCGGCCGCACTCTGCCTGAATTGCTTCTCCTACTTCCTTATCATAGGAAGTGATAAAGTCCATAACTGTATTTACCATTGTTCTACCTTCCTTTCAGTATTTGCCCATACCCATCGTATTTTGTCAGTTTATTTATCCAGATATGGTGTTTTCTGCGATTATACCCCATAGTCATGTAAATTTCAAGTATTCATTTGCATACATTTTACGATTTTGGCAAAAAATATACAGACTCATATTTCTTCCTGCAAAAACACCCCTGGCACACACGTACCAGAGGTATCTCCTCAGTGGAACTTCCAGTCCTTCACTACCAGCTGCAGACTGCGGTTTCCATTATATTCATTTATTGTAGGGTAATAGATAATATCCATGCTCTGGCTGTTTCCCATTTCTTCCATAAATAAGTCACCTTCTGTAAATACCACGCCGTCCATGGAAAAGCCCCGTTCATTCATCAGGGATAATTTCACTACATTCCGGTTACGGCCAAACACTCTGGCACTTCGTATTTTCAGGGATTTCAAGGCAAACTGAGGCTTTTCATTTCCCTGTCCAAAAGGCTCTAAAAGCTCTAATTCCCGGATCAGGCTCTCTGTTATATATTCAAACGGCATGGGAACATCGATCCATACTCTTGGGATAAAATCGTCCTCTGTAAGCCGTTTTGCAGCATTTTCATTTAACCGCCTGCGAAATTCTTCGATATTTGCCTCTTCCAGTGAAAATCCTGCTGCCATAGGATGGCCGCCAAACTTTAACAGAAGGTCTTTTACCTCTACCAGAGCGTGAAACATGTGGTATGCCTCTATAGAACGTCCTGAGCCTTTTGCACAGCCTTCTGCCCTTGTAAGGACAAATACAGGCTTATTATAATACTCGCGGATCCTGCCCGCCACAATGCCTGCCAGGGACTCATGACAGTCCGGAAGAAAGACTACCAGCACCTTATCATCCTTAAGCTCTGTCTCCACCTGTTCTATGGCAGCATCTGTCCCATCCTTGGTCATGTCCTTGCGCTCGTCATTTAATGCCTTTAACGCATCTGCCAGTTCATCTGCCTGGGCCTTATTTTCTGCCAGAAGCAGTTCCATAGCCATCTGGGCCGTTTTTAAGCGGCCGCTGGCATTCAGACAGGGGCCCAGCACAAAGCCAACGTGATAGGCGCTTATATGCTCCGGATCCAGTGTATTTTTCTCCATCAGGCTTACAAGACCCTGGATCTTTGTATTAGCCAGCTTTTTAAGTCCCTCTTTTACTACAATGCGGTTCTCATCCTTAAGCTTCATTACATCGCCTACTGTAGCAATAGCCGCCAGCTCCAGCATATCCAGCCATTCCTGGCGGTCAATCCCATATTCCTCAAAAAGTACCTGGATCAGCTTATAAGCCACCATAGCGCCGCAGATCTCGCTGAACGGATATTTACTGTCTTTTCTCTTGGGATTGACAATGGCGTCTGCAGAAGGCATGATCTCCGTTTCCGAAACCTCATCTACCTGAATATCATGGTGATCCGTTATCACTACCGTCATTCCCAGTTCTTTTGCTTCTGCGATCTGGTCAATAGCAGCAATTCCATTATCACAGGTAAGTATCATGTGGATGCCGTCTGCAGCCGCCTTTTCAATAATATGTTCATTAATACCATAACCATCTTTAATGCGCTCCGGTATTACATAATCAACGCTTGCACCTACACGGCTGAGGCCTTTGTAAAGAATGCAGGTGGAACACACACCATCAATATCATAATCTCCCACGATCCGGATCCTGACACCGGCAGCAATCTTTTCTTTTAATATAGAAATGGCCTTTTCCATATCCGGCAACAGCCTTGGCTCATACAGATCCTTTAAACTTCCGTTTAAATATTTATTAAATTCATCTATATCTGTAATATCCCTGTTTCTGATAATACGGGCAGTAATGGGACTGATATGAAATCTTGCCGCCAGACCATTAAAATCTGCTTTTTTTGCATGAAGTATCCAGACTGCTTTTGTCATTCTTTTCTCCATCCTCTGTTGATCGATCGTTTTTTCAGTGTATTTGCGATTATATGACAACAAAAAAAGCAGACTCACGAAGAATCTGCTTTTCACATGCGCCAGAGAAGATTCGAACTCCCGACACTACGGTCCGTAGCCGTATGCTCTATCCAACTGAGCTACTGACGCATTTCTTTTTGTTGCTTGCTGTGTTCCTCAACAACGTAGATTATTATAATAAATGATATGGTTTTTGTCAACACTTTTTTAAAAGAAATTTAAATATTTTTTTCAAGCCTGTCAAACCCGCATATTTACTGGATTTTTGCCGTTTTCTTTTTCTGCCTTTAAAAGAATTTTACTACTTTTTATGTTCTGCACAGACCTGTTCCATCACTTCCCGGATCGCATCAAGAGACTTCTGATCCATATCCGGGATCCATTGCAGCTTTTCTACTTCGCCTGCAACCTGCTCAAAAGAAAGCCCTGTCCCAGTCATCCGGTCCCTGATATGGACATAACATAATAACAAGTCCATTTCGTCTTTTTCCGGTAATCTTTTTGTCAGTTCCTGCCGAACCTGTTCCCGCTCTTTTTCACCGCCAGGAAATACCCGTTCCATATAATCCCTTGCCTCTTTTTCCTTTTCTGCTTTGCTCTTGAAATTAAATCCAAATATTTCCATTTTCTCCCCTGTCTCTCCACATATATATTCTCTGCAAACAAAAAGTAGCCAGACTCCTGCTTTTTCAGAAATCCGACTGCTATAGTCAACTGGGCTGGCGGGATTCGAACCCTCGTATGCAGGAGTCAAAGTCCTGTGCCTTTACCGCTTGGCGACAGCCCAAGATATTAAAAAATCCTCTTCCTGCTCCAGAAAGAGGATTAGGGTGAGTAGAGGGATTCGAACCCTCGGCCTCCAGAGCCACAATCTGGCGCGATAACCAACTTCGCCATACCCACCATCAATATTTTTTTATTAGGCTTTTGCCTAATGAGCCTGAAGGGATTCGAACCCCCGACCCACGGCTTAGAAGGCCGTTGCTCTATCCAACTGAGCTACAGACTCATTCGTCAGCGCTTACCGCACCAACGAGGTATATATTATCACAGAGCTATCATAAATGCAAGCACTTTTTTCAAATTTTTTTAATTTTTTTCAAATTAATTTTCAGAGCCTTTTTCATGCCTTTTTTAAACGGCTCTTTTTAACTCCATAAGCGCCGGAAGCTCCATGGATCAGAACACTGATCCGCTTATAGATAACTGCAGTGATCATAGAAGTAAGGGCACCTTTTACCAGGTTAAATGGTCCCACACAGAAAATAGCCAGTGTCCATACGCTGCTGACTGCCGGATTTACAGCTGCCCCTGCTTTGATAATGGTATCGATAGGCATAAAGTTGGAATAAAATGGGATCATGACCAGAGCATTCATTACAACACCCACAACAGCCATAAGAACCGTTCCCACTGCCATTCCTGCAACAGCACCGGTCTTGCTCTTTTTAAAGCGGTAGATAAAGCCTGCCGGAAGGATCAGGGCACAACTCATAACTACATTGGCAAATTCACCTACAAAACCTGTAGAAGTTGGCTTTAAGATCAGTTTGATCAGGATCTTTACGATCTGCATCACAATACCGGCTGCCGGTCCTAAAGCAAAGGTTCCAACCAGCATAGGCACTTCTGCAAAATCAAGTCCATAAAAGCTTGGTGCCAAAAATGGCAGCGGCACTTCAAAAAGCATAAGAACTGCTGCTAACGCGCCAAACATTCCCATAAGCACTACATTTTTCGTGTTCAGTAATTTTCTTTCCATCATTACGTTCCTCCCTGTTATGAAATATACTTTTTGGTTCTTTCAGATATCTGAAAAAGCCCGTTTTCGTAAGTTCATCTTCTGAGGAATATGCGTTTTCATATCAGTTCAAAAAGAAAAGCATAAAAAAACCGGATAGCCGATCAAGCTATCCGGGGATTTACTGATATTTTCTGTTTCTCCTATGTATTTCTTTTCATGAACTACATCAGGACCAAAACAGTCGCATCTTCTTCTCTCATCCAGACTTTACTGTCGGTTCCGGAATTTCACCGGATCGGCCATATAACATGGTTCGCGGACTATACCGCCGGTAGGGAATTTCGCCCTGCCCCGAAGAACTTATCTGAGTATCAGTATACTATCTTCTATTTTCGCCGTCAATAGGGTTTGGCGGGAAAATGTACGCACACAAAAAGCAGGTGATGGGGTGCCAGGTGCCAGTGGCACCTGTTTGGCACCGACCGAAACGGAGTGTAGAGTTAAGCGCCAGTGGCGCTTGTTTAACGCCGACCGAAGCGGAGCGTAGACCGAACCCGGGTTCGATGCCCATCACTGGATAACTCAAAAAAGAGTACGCAAAAAGCAGGTGATGGGAATCGAACCCACGTATCTAGCTTGGAAGGCTAGTGTTCTACCATTGAACTACACCTGCATATCATATATCTATTCTTTTGTATAAGTCGGGGTGACAGGATTCGAACCTGCGACCTCCTGGTCCCAAACCAGGCGCTCTAGCCAAGCTGAGCCACACCCCGTCGCAACGTAGATTATTATATATGACCTTTATAATTTTGTCAACACTTTTTTATAAGTTTTTTTCAAGAGTTTTTTCAAGTATTTCTCAAATCGTTTACAGTTCAGCCCTGGCATCTTCTTGTTTCCATGATCCATGAAAACAAGAAGCCTGTCGGGTCCACCGTATGCTGATTTGGCTGAACTGTAACTACAGATAATGCTGCTCAAATCTGGCTTCCCCATTATCATCGATCTTCATCAGCATATAAGACGGTCTGTGGCCTTCCTGCCTTGGATAAGAGAGGCTGCCCGGATTTAAGGTAATAAGCTCTTTTTCACCGGATTTATCAATGTCAAAATAAGGTCTGTGGGTATGACCGAACATAACAATATCAAATCCCCGCTCTCTTGCTTCCTGTTTCAGATAAGCCGGGCCTGTTGATACATTATAATAATGTCCATGGGTCAGAAGTACCTTGTATTTTCCGATCATGATCTCTTTTTCCCTCTCTAACTGGGAGAAAAAGTCATTGTTTCCCATGATCATTTCCAGGTCACAGTCCTTATCTACCCATTTCATGATCTCATATTCACTGCCTTCCGCATCTCCCAAATGGATCAGCATATCAAAAGGCTTTGTTTTACGGATCACCCATTTTAAATTTTCATCTTTTCTGTGGGTATCACTGACGATCAATATTTTCATTTTCCTGCTTCCTCTTCCTTTAAAGCCTTTTTCATAGCTTCCAGTGCTTTTCCTCTGTGACTGATCTGGTTCTTTTCTTCCATGGTAAGTTCCGCTGATGTTTTTCCAAATTCCGGAAGATACAGAATAGGATCATAACCGAAACCACCATTTCCAGCCGGTTCCTTTGCGATCAGACCTTCCATATAGGCTTCTCGCTGGATCACTCTTCCATCCTCTAAGACAGCGGCAATATTACAGACAAAACGGGCACTGCGTTCTTTTCCCTCTGCACCGGAGAGGCGTTCAATGATATTGCGGTTTTTGATCTCATAAGAGGTGTCTTCCCCCATATATCTGGCAGAATAAACTCCCGGTTCACCGCCAATATAATCTACTGCCAGCCCGGAATCATCTGCTAAAACGATACCGCCTGTCTGCTTCCACACTGCCATTGCCTTGATCTTTGCATTTTCAGCAAATGTTTTTCCATCCTCCACAATATCCAGATCAACTCCTGCTTCCTTCATAGAAAGCACCGGAAGTCCCAGATCAGAAAGGATTGCGCGGATCTCCCGCATTTTTCCTGCATTTCCAGTTGCAAATATGATTTTCTTTTCCATGTTATCACCTTTTCATATGGATATCAGCTTCTATTTTTCTGTATGAGTATATACTTTCAGGCACAGATTGCACTTCTGGGTCTCTTCTACATGTTCCCAGAGCGAACCGTTGTGGCTTAAATAACCTTCACCGTCTGTCAGGTCCACCTGGGCAATGCCATCTCCTGCATCATACTCAATGGCCACTGGATGAACAGTATCCAGTGTTTTTATTTCCACTATTATAGCAAATTTTTCCCCCTGGTCCAATACTATTTTTTCATTAAAAGGGATCGTATAATAACCGGCATATTCCATTTTTCCTTCTGCCAACAATATCCGCTTATTTAAAGCCATTTCCATCATATGATCCTGATGAAGTTTTTCTTTTCCTGTACTGTCCCTGTCCGGCAGATTTCTGGCTGCATAGATCTTATACTCTGTGCCAGCCCCTGTTGCATAAAAACCGGCTGCTGCCAGTTCTTCCTTGGTTTTTGTTTTGTAAGCATTGGCAAACCAGGCCGTGTCTTCCCCATATCCGATCTGTCCTACCCATCCACACAGATCACTTTGATAAATGTTGTCATAATTGTCTGTAGGCTCAATTCCCGTGTATACAATATTATGGACCCCGATATTCGTATCATAATAGGACACGTAAAAATAGCCCTGGTCACCAAAGTTCTCGCCCCAGCTGTTGGTACAGATAAAAGCGCCGTCCCCTTCCAGCTCCATATTGAAGTTTTCTTTTGGATAATCATCATCCCAGCCTACGATCACAGAATCATGGTTGGGCTTTTCCGTACCGATATAACAATAGGAATTGGTATCACGATTGTAATAAACAGACTCGCTTTCATAATCCCGCATGGACGTATAAAGGGAACTTTGCACACCGCCTTCCAGATAAACTGCTTTTTTGATCGCTTCGTAATCTTTTGACGGCAGTATCTGTATCTCCTGGACATGTTCCCTGGCTTTTAAACCATCTGGCGAGAAACCATCTCCATAAGGATCTTCCGACTCCCATACAGGGCCTTCCCAGGAAAGCAGATACGCCATAGACATGGTGTATTCTCCCCCCTCATCCTGTCCCAGGAGAAAATGATTGTGCATGGACATGTGATCCACTGAAAACGTCTCTTTCTGTTTGGGCAGCAGGGTAGACTCTAAAGCAGTAAGGGAAGCAAAGGCCCAGCAGGTGCCTAAAGAGCCCTGATTTCCGATTTTTGGTGCTCTTTCATGCTCTCTGTAGTCATAAGAAGAAGGCAGATCTACATTGGAAGGCCATTCCCGGTTCCAGATCTCAGGTACTGTTTTCCCAGTTCCGGACGTCTTTGTCTCCTCTGTATCATCTGTCTTTTCTGTACTGCCAGTTATTTCCCCGTTTTCGGCATCTTCCCCCTTTGTTTTTTCTTCGGTCTGGTCATTGGATCTGGAAGTCTCACTTTCTGCAGGAAGAGGCATTTCCCCATTTTGCAACGTACCGCAGCCTGTAAGAAGGACTGCGCACAATATTCCAGACAAAGCCGTTCCCGCAAACGTGGAAACGGCTTTTTTCAACTGCATTTTTATTCTTTTTTTAATCAACGTTTCGGTTCTCCTGACTGCGTTTTGGCGGTCTGGGACCCATGAACTGATAGAAATAGGTTTTTAACATACCATTGTAGATCTTGCGGTTTTTGTCTGCCTTGCGGCCAATGTATTTCTCTGCATCCTCATAAGAGGTGATCAGATACATGGACCAGGCATCCAATGCTGCAAAACGCTCACCGATCTCTGTATACAGAGCAGGGAGGTTCTTTTTCTCTTCAATACGCTCGCCATAAGGCGGGTTGGAAATGATAAAACCATATTTCTTCGGATGGCTGAGAGCGTTTACCGGACGCTGCTGGAAATGGATCATGTGGTCCACCCCTGCAGACTGGGCATTGGCTCTGGCTGCTTTCACAATATCCCCGTCAATATCATAGCCCTGGATATCTACTTTTACTGTATCATCTAACAGGTCGTTTGCTTCGTCCATGGCTTCATACCAATATTTTCTCTTAATAATATTCTTCCAGTCCTCAGATAAGAAGGAACGGTTCATACCTGGTGCCATATTGGCTGCCATCATGGCTGCCTCAATCGGGAAAGTACCGCTTCCGCAGAATGGATCTACCAGAATACGGTCCTTGTTCCATGGAGTAAGCATGATCAGGGCTGCTGCCAGTGTTTCTGTAATAGGCGCCTTGCTGGTAAGAGTACGGTAGCCTCTTTTATGAAGGGAGTCACCACTGGTATCTATGCCGATGGTAACAATATCCTTATATAAGAACACACGCAACGGGAATTTTGCCCCGTCCTCTGGGAACCAGGATACATGGTAATGCTCTTTCATCCGCTCTACCATGGCCTTTTTCATAATGGACTGGATATCGGAAGGGCTGAACAGCTTGCTTTTAATAGAAGAAGCCTTTGCAACCCAGAATTTTCCATCTTCCGGGATAAATTCTTCCCAGGCAATAGCTTTGGTTCCCTGAAACAGTTCCTCAAAGGTCTCTGCACGGAAACTGCCTGCTTTTAACAGGATACGCTCTGCAGTGCGTAAAAATACATTGGCACGGCAGATTGCTTCATCATCGCCAATAAAAGTAACTCTTCCATCTTCTACCTGGGAGATCTCATACCCCAGGTCCAGTATCTCTTTTTTTAATACAGCTTCCAGCCCAAAATGACAGGGTGCGATCAGTTCATAGGTCTGTTTCAATCCTTCGTCCTCACAGTTCTAAATTCATTCCATTTTAAGTTTCGTTTTCAGTTTCACATTATAAATGTAACGTTACCGTTCAGCATTTACAGCTTCAGTTCTTTTACTACTTCGCCGTCCAGGGAATAAATGGTAAATACACCATTTTCCAGGATCGCATAAGTATTTGGATTTCCGCCCTTAGGAATAGAAACGGAACCCGGATTTAATACGGTAATGGTTCCACATTCTGTTTCCACCTTTTCTGCTTTCAGCAGATGGGTATGTCCATGTACCAGGATATCTCCATCCTGCATAGGCGGCAGATGATCCTGATTAAATACGTGTCCATGGGTTGCGTAAAATGTCTTTCCGTCTAATACTAACAGCGCATAATCTGCCAGGATCGGGAACTGAAGTACCATCTGGTCTACTTCTGTATCACAGTTGCCACGAACAGCGTAGATCTGGTCCTTTAATGGATTTAACATGGCAATGACTTCTTTTGGTGCATACTCCTTTGGAAGATCATTTCTCGGGCCATGATAAAGGATGTCTCCTAAAATGACCATTCTGGATGCTTTTGTTTCTTTATAAATGTCTAACAGTCTGCGGCAATAGTACGCAGAACCGTGGATATCGGATGCGAATAAAATTTTCATGAAATTTCTCCTTCCATTCGTTAATGGTGCAAGAAAAACAAATGCCGCCTTACAGCGGCGCTTGTTTTTCTCCTGCCCCATTATCTTACAGCCCCAAACTACTATCTGTCAATGTATTTTCCTCTGTAATTCACCATTCCGCCTGCAAGGTCTGCCACCTCATATCCCATGCGCCACAGGTCCCGGCAGATGACCATGCTTTTGGCGCCTCTTTCACACAAGAATACGGTCATTTCTCCATAATTTATCTCCCCCATATGATCCCAGAACTCATCATAGGGAATATTTTCACTTCCACGGATCCGTTCTTCTTCATACAGCCATGGTTCCCTTAAGTCAATGATCCGCCGTACCCGCCCGATCTCTATCCACCGGTCAAATTCCCAGTAAGGAAGCATTGGAAAACCAGTCATATTTCCACCTTCTTTCCAGATATGCGAATATACGAACTATTTCAAAACGTTATAGACAAGTCTTCCTATTATCAATATATGCCCGTCCTGTCTGGTGGGTACAACCTGGGAGCAGTACATAAAAAACGGTCACTGAAAGTCTGTTCCTTTCAATGACCGTTTTCTTTCTGGTATCTGTACTCTTGCCAGTACTTACAGATCCAGGGATTTAATATTCAGTTTTATTTCTGCTATTATTCTTCATGTTATTCTTAGATGTGGTCCTGGTTGTGTTCTCGGTTTTATTTTCGGTCTTGTTTTTAGCCTTGTTCTCCTGGTTCATGTTGCTGCAGTCATCCATCTGGTTGCTGTAGCGGTTACTGTAATCATTGCTGTAGTCATTCTTTGCCATTTCAATACCTCCAAAAAGATATTTTTTTATATTAACTTCAAGTTACAGCTTTATTATGGCTGTATCCTGATGGTTTATACGTGGCTTTTGCAGAATTTTATTTTACAGTTCAGCCATGCGCTGGTTTGAATGAGAAAGTGTGTTGCAAGCCTGCTTGCATAAGCACTTTTTCATCCAAATCAGCATATGGTGGGACCACCAAGCTTCTTGTTTTCATGAATATGGAAACAAGAAGATGTCATGGCTGAACTGTAACGTAATTCCCACCTTTTTCCTGGGAATTTACTTGCATTTTCCCTGTATTTATATTATAACTAATGTGAGGCAACATGGTTTCCCTTAAACCATAGCCTCATCCTTATTAATTATTTATACTCCCCTTGAGAAAAGCCAGGATAGCTCCCCTATCCCGGCTTTTCTCCCGTTTATGAGACAAATTTCCCAACCTGCGAAAAAGGCCCTTCTGCCGCCAGCAGAAAGGCCTGTCTATTTTTCAATATCATTTTAATTCATTATCCCAGCACACTTACGATCTTCACCGGATTTTTGTAATTCCAGTTAGAAACCTTAATGCCTGTTGCTTCTGTAGAAGCATGTACGATCTTTCCATCTCCTATGTACATTGCTACATGATTGATACTCTTTCCACTTCCGTAAAAAAGCAGATCTCCCGGCTGCATCTGGGACGCGCTGATTGCAGTTCCCTGGGAAGCCTGGCTGCCTGAAGAACGGCTTAAAGAAATACCTAAACCATGCTGATACACATAGCGGGTAAATCCGGAACAGTCTGTTCCTGTATGTGGGTCACTGCCGCCGTAACGGTACGGACCACCTACAAACTGAAGGGCATAACTTACAAGCTGCTGTCTTTTGTAGCTATTGGAGGACTCAATGGCTTCTTTCTGGACCTGTTCTATCTCGCCTGCTTCTGCTTCCTCTACCTCTGCATTTCCGGAAACTGGAAGATAACCTTCTGTATCATTTACACGGATCTTCATCCAGCCATTTCCAAGGTCTTCTAATACTTCAAAAACACTGCCTGCTTTGGCTGTGGTCAAAACATCTTCTCCATCTTTTGTCTTATTGATGTTTACACTTTCTGCTGTAATAGTCGCAATGTATGTTCCTGTTTTAAATCCAGGCCCGATGGCTGCCATGGAAGTCATCGGCACTGCTGTCATCAATATTCCACATACAAGTCCTGTTCTAACCAGTTTACCAAAAAAATTATGCATTCTCATCCCATCCTATTTGTTACGGTTTATGTTAAATAGTTGCTTTTAAATGTTACATAAATGTTACGTTAATTACATTTGTATTATATCACAGATGAGAGCTTCGTCAATATTTTTATTTTTTTTTAATATTTATTAATATTTTTGACAGATTTCACAATTTCTTCACAAAAAAATCCCTGGTACCTTGCTGGCACCAGGGATTTGTAATGATCTGATTGAATGATCTAGCTTAAAACACTGACGATCTTCACCGGCTTACGGTAGTTATAAGGAGAAGTCTTAATACCGGTAGCTTCTGTTGAAGCATGAACGATCTGTCCATTTCCAATGTACATTGCTACGTGATTGATACCTGCATCATCGCCGTAGAAGATCAGATCTCCCGGCTGCATTTCCTCTTCTGAAACCTCAGTGCCATAGTTAGACTGCCCTTTGGAAGAATGAGGAAGACTGATGGAAGCAGTATTCTGCAAAATATATCTGGTAAAACCGGAGCAGTCTACTCCATTATTGGGGTCAACACCGCCAAATACATAGGTTCCGCCTACAAACTGAAGGGCAAATTCCACAGTCTGACGGCGCTGTCTGGCAGAAAGATCCACTGTTTCACGGTTTTTTTCTACAAGGGAAGCTTTTCCTGAAGTCTTAATATAACCTTCTCCGCTGCCTGTGCTGATCTTCACCCAGCCATTTCCCTGATTGGAGAGGACCTCATAGGTCTGTCCCCTTTTTACCTGTCCTACAGAACGGCTGTGTTCATTTGCGGAAAGATGTACTTCTACAGAAGGCGCTGCGATCGTCACCATATAAGAAGAGCGTGTCTGTACTTCTGCCCCTTTAGAAGCAGCCAGACTTTCTCCTGGATTTACAAAAAGAATACCTGATAAAAGAAAAAGACCTGCGGCAGCCTTTACCGCATGTCTCCGAAATAAAGCAAAATTCACGCTGAAAGTCTCCTAACTGTCGAAATAGAATTGTTACGGATTTGTTACGAACCAACAACGCAATTATATTATTTTTTCACAAAAATGTCAAGAATAAGACATGATTTATATACATAAATAGGCACTTTTTAAACCAAAAGTGCCTACTTACTTTATCGCAATCAATTGTAATCTTATCTTCCCGGTCCCTTAAACATCCAGAAGATCATTAAGATCAGAAGTATCGGCCAGATATAAGACAATACCCAGCCAGCCAGTCCTATGATCCCAAAGAACAGGCTCATAAGCAGGAAGATAATGAAAAATACGATCAGTCCTGCTGCCAGTCTCACATACCATTTGCTGAAATCTACATAATGTACATTTCTATGGTATGTATCCTGATAAGACTCTTCTCTGTCTACTGTGCCATAGGGGCCACTGTACTCACGGCTCTGGCTGTTATCATCTGCTTCCTGTGTCTCTCCGGAGCCATAAGTTTCATAGCCGTCCGGACGATCTTCTGTATTTAGTGCTGCATCTACGATCGTCCTGGCAATGATCCTTGGGCCTCCAAGGTTTTCGATCACCTCTGCCTCATCAGCCCCTTTGCTTATTTCATCTGAAATGTATGAATCATAATATCGTATATTTTCCTGAATCACGGAATACGGAACGCGCCCTTCCAGTTCTGTCCTCAGTCCCTGTAAAAATTCTGCTCTGGTCATTATTCAGCCCTTTCCTTTATTACGCCTTCCCGGTATGCCGCCACTAATTCTTTCAGGTCTGCGATCTGTTCCTTTAATTCACGGCCCTTATCCGTATCTGCCACCATGATCCTGACCTTCAGTTTTTCAACCACAGACACCTTCGGTGTACTGTCTTTCTTCGGGTCAAATGGCATATGCTCTGCCAGTGCCAGATGATGTGAGTTGTAGATCAATGTATATCCTGCAATGCCGGTAGTGCTCTGATATGCCTTTGAAAGACCACCGTCGATCACAAAAAGCTTTCCCCCTGCTTTTACCGGTTTTTCCCCGTCTTTTAACTTAACAGGCACATGCCCGTTAATAATATGGGAACCTTCCGTTTTTAAGCCAAATTCTTCCAGGATCTTGTCACAGATCTCTACTTTTTCACACAGTTTGTAGTAAGGGTTCATCACCTCTTTATGTGTTGCCTTATCTTCTACAAAATAGTGTTCAAAGGTAGTCATCTTTGACTTTCCAAATACCGGAGATCTTGCTCCGCACCAGAGATACCACATCAGATCCAGTGCTTCTTCTTTTCCATCTGCACCGTCCGGAAGGAAGTAGGCATTATGTACCTGGCGGTTTAAGAAATCCATCAGGGACTTTCCTTTATAACCATTTCCACCGATCATAATGGTATCAAATGCTCCATCTTTTGTCATAGGAATACATCCGTGATACAGCAGATTGGAGTTGTAGCACTTGTAAATACCACCATGAGAATAGATAAATTTCACCTGACGCTGTAAAACCTCGCTGTGGCGGAATGACGCGCAGAGAGTGCGTAACAGTTCCTTTTCTCCTCTGGTCAGCTCCAGTGGATTTCGCGGGTCAATGGTTGGGAAATTCATATCCAGCATTGGGTATTCTTTTCCTTCAATGGTAACGGTTCCTTTCTTGTAATCCACTGCAGTTAAAAGCATGCGGTTTTCCATCTCATACTCCGGATGGCGCTGCATCATCGCTTCTTCTACCTTAAACTGGATCACAGCAATTGCCTTGTGCATCTTAGCTGCCAGGCCAGGATCTACTGCATCATAAATATTTTCATCCAGGATCTTTGGCATAAAGCGGACACATGGATCATCCTGGTAAACTTTTGCCGCAAACATGGACAGTGGACGCAGATTGATACCGTATCCATCTTCCAGCACATCAAAGCTGTTGTAGCTGATGGCTATACGAAGCACATTACAGATACAGGCCAGATTGCCGGCAGCTGCTCCCATCCAGGAAATATCATGATTTCCCCACTGGATGTCCACATCATGGAAGTTCATTAACTCCTTCATGATAATATCCGCTCTTGGTCCACGATCAAAAATATCGCCGATAATGTGAAGATTATCAATGGTCAGATTTTGGATCAAACGGCACAGCGCAACAATAAACTTGTCTGCTATACTGGTATCAATAATAGAATGGATGATCTCATTGTAGTAAAGTTTCTTGTTCTCATCGCTGTAGTCTACATGGAGAAGCTCATCAATAATATAAGCAAACTCCTTGGGCATCTTTTTTCTTACCTTCGAACGGGTATATTTGGAAGAAACTTCGCGGCAGATCTTAACCAGTCTGTAAATGGTGATCTTCTGCCAGTCTTCTGTATACCGTCCAACTTTCATCATCCTTGGAAGATGACGCTCTGGATAATAGATCAGATTTGCTAACTGTAACTGCTCCTCCTCCGGGATCAAATGTCCGAATGTTTCCTTGATCTTTTCACGGATGATACCGGAAGAAGACCGGAGTAAATGGATAAACGCTTCATACTCTCCATGAAGATCACTGAAAAAATACTCTGTTCCTTTTGGAAGACTACAGATCGCCATTAAGTTTACGATCTCACTGGTAGCTTCCTTAACTGACGGATATTCACGCGCCAGAAGCTGCAGATAAGCCAGATCCCTCATATTACATTCCCCCATCTTATCGCATTTTCCTTTCTTTACATGTCCCAAAAAAGACTTTATCAAGGAAATCTTGCGTTTTATATGGGATTATAGTACCATATTCTTATTGAAAATAAAAGTTTTTCCGCAGGAACACAAGCTTACATTTTGTTAAGATTTATGAAGAAATGCACAAGAAAGGATCGAAATATGGAAGAATTATACGTATTTGGTACCGGAAACGCACAGGCAACCCGCTGTTACAATACCTGCTTTGCCATAAAAGACGGAGATGAATTTTTTATGGTAGATGCCGGCGGCGGTAATGGTATTTTAGGTATTCTGGAAAAAATGAATGTGGACATGGCCCATATCCATCACATTTTTGTCACCCATGAGCACACCGACCATATCCTTGGAATTGTCTGGATGGTCCGCATGATAGCCACTGCCATGAAAAAAGGAAAATACGAAGGGGAACTTCGCATCTACTGCCATCCGGGACTGGCAGATACGATCTCTACCTTATGCCGTTTAACACTTCAGGGGAAATTTTATAAAATGATCGGGGAACAGATCTTCCTGATCCCGGTAGAAGACGGAGAAACCGTTTCTATTTTAGATTATGATGTAACTTTCTTTGATATTTTGTCTACAAAGGCAAAACAGTTCGGCTTCACCATGCACCTGAAAAACGGAAAGAAGTTCACCTGCGCCGGAGACGAGCCTTACAATCCGGAATGTAAGCCATATGTGGAAGGCAGTCAGTGGCTTCTTCACGAAGCATTCTGCCTCTATGGTGACAGAGAACGGTTCCAGCCTTATGAAAAACATCACAGCACAGTAAAAGAAGCCTGCGAACTGGCAGAAAGCCTTTCTATTCCAAATCTGGTGCTGTGGCATACAGAAGATAAAAACTTAAGCCACAGGAAAGAACTTTACACAGCAGAAGGAAAAGAATATTATCATGGAAATCTGCTGGTTCCTGATGACGGGGAGATTATAAAACTGTAAAACATGTCACTGATATTTTTTATGAACCCATGATAACGCAGCACAGCCTCCAGAATTGGAACATTTTGTTCCTTTTCTGAAGGCTGTTTCTATGTCTGCCGGAGTACCGCCTGCGCCAGCAGGCGTTCTCTCTTACTGCTGCTTTTTAATATGCCATCTTATAAATTTCAATAATATCCGGCTTGTCCAATACCTTAATACCTGCCAGTGTTCTTGTGCCGTGGTTGGTGCATTTTTCTGCCAGTTCTTCAAAAGATGCAGGATCCACATTCAGTTCTCTTAAAGAGGTTGGCATATTCAGGCTCTTGAAATAATCTTCTGTAGCCTTAATACCTGCCAAAGCGGTCTTTTCCGGATGCTCAAAATCCATTTCAATGTTCCATACATTCACTGCGTACTGGGCAAAGCGGCTTACATTATTTTCATATACATATCTTGCCCAAGATGCCCATAAAGCAGAAAGTCCTGCGCCGTGAGCAATTTTCTCATCCATACCGGATAATTCATGCTCCATCTGATGTACTGCCATAAAAACGGATCTTCCAAGGCCGGTCAGGTCATTGTGGGAAATAGTTCCTGCCCACATGATGGACGCTCTTGCTTCATAATCATTTGGATTTTCCAGTGCTGCTTTTCCAGCCGGGATCACTGTCTTTAAAACTCCCTCTGCAATACGGTCGGATAATGGTGTATCCTCACCAACACTGAAATAGCGTTCTAACGTATGCATCATAATATCCACAGCTCCGCAGCCGGTCTGGAACGGGCTTACAGTATAGGTCAGTTCCGGATTGCAGATAGAGAATAATGGTCTGTGTCCAGGGCTGTTAAATCCGCGTTTTAAGCCCAGTTCTGTATTGGTGATAACGCTGGAAGCACTCATTTCACTTCCGGTTGCAGACAGTGTAAGGATAACGCCTACCGGCAGAGCAGCCTTTGGAGTTTCCTCTTTCATATAGAACTTCCATACGTCTACATCCGGGTTTGCAATACCGTCTGCAATACATTTTGCAGAGTCGATGACACTTCCGCCGCCTACTGCAAGGATAAAGTCAACGCCTTCCTTTTTGCCCAGTTCAATGCCTTCTCTTGCCATAGCCAGAGTCGGATTTGCCTGAACGCCGCCTAAGGTCACATAGTCGATATTTTCTGCCTTTAAGGCATCTAATACAGTATCAAGAAGCCCGCTCTTCTGCGCGCTTGCACCGCCGTAATGAACGAAAACCTTCTTAAAACCGTACTCCTTTACCAGTTTTCCCACCTGCTTGTGAGTATCTTTTCCAAAAATCATCCGGGTTGGTGCATAAAATTCAAAATTCTGCATTGCCTTATCCTCCATACGATCATTGATTTTATACTGCCTGATCTTGGACCATTTAACATGGCCAATCTATTCATTATCTTACCATATTTTTCCTTTTGTAACAAGGGAACCCCTTGTAAGAAACATATCCCAGTCATAATCAGCATATGATTATGGGTACAGGTATCTTAAGCAAACTTGCTCCAGAACAAAAGGGGGATATTATGTCTTTTTCCAGAAAACGTTCATTTCGTTCATTTTTCTTTATCGGTACGGAACTTTTTGTCCTGGTTCTTTTATGTCTTTGCCTTTTTATGAAAAGAACGGACCGGCAGGCTGGTATTTTCCAGACTTCCGGTGATTTTATTAAATGGGTGGATTTTAATGTTACCTGTGAAGCGTTGGAGCAGGCGTTCCGGTACGATGTGGATACCTGCCAGGCAGAGGTTCATTTAAATTGGGTGGACCTGCTGGCGTATCTTGGAACACGCTATGGCGGGGATTTTTCCAGATATAAGAAAAGTGATATGAAAAAGGTGGCGGAACAGCTGATCAATGGTGAAATGACCATGGAAGAACTGACAAGCGATATGAAATATTATGACTATTACAGACAGGCTTATGGGGCGGTGTTAGACGGAATGGTAGGGACATTCCAGGCAGAGATCCCGGCGGATGAAGTGCCGGAAATGCTGCAGCAATCTGCGCAAAATACTGATACCGTCTGGGTCACAAAATACGGACTGAAAGCCTTCTTCCCACTGGCAAAGAACTTTCCTTACAACGACTTTGATGATTTCGGAGTCTCCCGCAGCTATGGCTTCAAGCGCCGCCACTTAGGCCATGACATGATGGGGCAGGTGGGAACTCCCATTATCGCAGTGGAGTCCGGCTATGTGGAAGCACTGGGCTGGAACCAGTACGGGGGCTGGCGGATCGGTATCCGCAGCTTTGACAAAAAGCGGTACTATTACTACGCCCACCTGCGCAAAAACTACCCCTTCCAGTCCAATTTAAAAGAAGGCAGCGCTGTCCAGGCCGGTGATGTCATCGGATATATGGGGCGCACCGGCTACAGTTCCAAAGAAAATACCAACAATATCGAAGAGTCCCACCTTCACTTCGGCCTGGAACTGGTCTTTGACGAGTCACAGAAAGAAAGTGACCATGAGATCTGGATCAACTGCTACGAACTGGTCAAATTCCTGCGCAGGAACCAGTGTGAAGCTGTAAAAGTAGAGGGCACCAAAGAATGGAGGCGGGTATATCAGACGAAAGATGTTCCCACTGCATAGAAAAAGACCAGCCGCACAATCGTGCGGCCAGCCTCAAATCAACTTATTTAACTTAATCTGTGGATAAATAATCCACTTCTTAACTTCGGCTCAAACCAGGTAGACTTAGGCGGCATTAAAAGGCCTGCGTCTGCTACTGCTAAAAGCTCTTCAATGGAAGTTGGATACATGGAAAAGGCAATCTCCATATCTTCGCTTACACGGCGTTCCAGCTCTTTTAAACCGCGGATGCCGCCGATAAAGTCGATACGCTTGTCGGTTCTTGGATCACCGATGCCAAGTACCGGTCCTAACAGCTGGTCCTGTAAAATGGAAACATCCAGACCCTTTACCGGGTCAGCGCTCTTGTACTGAGGAAGTACCTTTAAAGCATACCAGGTGTTGTCTAAGTACATGCCAAAGGTTCCTTTTTCAGCTGGAGCATATGGTTCTTTTCCAATTTCTTCCAGTTCAAATTTTTCTTTTACAGCCTCAAAGAACTGCTCCCTACTCAGCCCGTTTAAGTCCTTCACTACACGGTTGTATGGAAGGATCATCAGTTCCTCATCTGGGAATAAAACAGACAGGAAGTAGTTAAATGGCTCTTCTCCTGTGTATCCAGGATTTTCCGCCCTGCGCTTTAAGCCAACCTTCACAGCGGAAGCTGCTCTGTGGTGTCCGTCTGCAATATAGGTAGCCGGAATTGCCGCAAATGCCGCCTCAATGGCTTCTGTCTGTGCCGGATCATTGATCTTCCACACTCTGTGGCGGATGCCGTCATCAGATACAAAATCATAGAGAGCCGGTTTTGCCTTCTCTTCTGCTACGATGGCCTTCAAGGTCTCATTCTGTCTGTAAGCCAGGAAAATAGGGCCTGTCTGGGCATTTACAGTATCTACGTGGCGGATACGGTCTATTTCCTTGTCTTCTCTGGTGTTCTCATGCTTTTTGACCACACCGTTTACATAATCATCAATGGAACTGCAGGCAACGATACCTGTCTGGCTGCGTCCATCCATGGTCAGTTCATACAGATAATAATGATCTCCTGCATCTGTAACATATACCCCTTCTGCGATCTGGGTATCTAAAAGCTCTCTTGCTTTTTCGTATACACAGTCTGCATACGTATCCACATCATCGGAAAACTGAGTCTCTGCCCTGTCAATATTTAAGAAAGAAATAGGATTTCCCGCTACTGCCGCACATGCCTCTTTCCGGTTGTATACGTCATAAGGAAGAGCTGCAACCTTAGCTGCATTCTCCTTTGCAGGTCTGATACATATAAATGGTTTTACTACTGCCACTTTCTTCTCCTTCTGATCACCTTTATTTGTTACAGTTCGGTCATGACATCTGTAACATTATTTCACTACACGTACCCGTAAAACGCCCTCAATGGCCTTTAATTTCTCCACAGTAGCCTCTTCCGGCTTGTGTTCCAGATCTAATAAGGTATAAGCATACTTATCACGGCTCTTATTGGTCATATCAGAAATGTTCACACCCTGGGCTGCCAGGATGGCAGTGATCTGTCCGATCATGTTAGGGATGTTCATGTGAAGAACGGCAATACGGCTTGCTGCCTGGCATACGCCCATATCGCAGGCCGGATAATTAACGGAATTCTTGATATTACCATTTTCCAGATAATCTGTGATCTCCTGTACTGCCATTACTGCACAGTTATCCTCAGACTCTCTTGTGGAAGCGCCCAGATGAGGAGTCAGGATCACATGTTTCATATGTACTACCTTTGGATTTGGGAAGTCGCTGACATAACGGGCAACTTTTCCAGCCTCCAGTGCTGCGGCCATATCATCATCATTTACAAGAGTATCTCTTGCAAAGTTTAAGATCACCACGCCATCCTTCATCATATCCATTTTTTCTTTGTTGATCATGCCCTTGGTAGACTCCAACAGCGGCACATGAACGGTGATATAATCGCACTCCTGGAAAATAGTATCCACGTTGGTGATATGCTTTACATTTCTTGAAAGTCTCCATGCTGCGTTGACGGAGATATATGGGTCGTAGCCGTAAACTTCCATTCCCAGATGGGTAGCTGCATTGGCAACCTCAGCACCAATAGCACCAAGTCCGATAACACCTAACTTCTTGCCCTTTAATTCCCAGCCTGCAAAAGCCTTTTTGCTCTTTTCGGTTGTTTTTGCAATGTTTTCATCCTCTGCATTGTCCTGGCACCATTTAATACCACCTACAATGTCACGGGATGCTAAAAACATACCTGCAAGAACCAGCTCTTTTACGCCGTTTGCATTAGCACCTGGTGTGTTAAATACAACTACACCGGCCTTTGCGCACTCATCTAACGGGATATTGTTTACACCTGCGCCTGCACGGCCTACTGCCAGAAGTCCCTCAGGCAGCTCCATTTCATGCATGGAAGCGCTTCGTACTAAAAAGGCATCTGCCTCTGCTTTGTTGTCGGTCATTTCATAATCAGCCGGGAACAGGTCCGTTCCGCAGGCTGCAATTGGATTTAAGCAATGGATCTTTTTCATAATACTCTCTCCTCTTTACAGATGCTTCTTCTCAAAGTCAGCCATAAACTCAACCAGCTTCTCTACACCGGCCTTTGGCATTGCATTGTAGATACTTGCGCGCATACCGCCTACGGTTCTGTGGCCCTTTAAGTTTTCAAGACCTGCTGCCTTTGACTCTTTTACAAATAAGGCATCCAGTTCTTCATTTCCGGTGATAAATGGTACGTTCATGATAGAACGGTCTTTCTTTACTACAGTGCCCTTAAACAGCTTGCTTTCGTCTAAGAAGTCATAAAGGATCTTTGCTTTCTCCTCGTTGATCTTCTTCATCTCTTCCAGGCCGCCTTTTGCCTTTAACCACTTAAATACCTTTCCGCACATGTAAATACCGTAGGTAGGAGGTGTATTGTAAAGGGATTTTGCATCTGCATGGATCTTGTAGCGCAACATAGTTGGGGTTCCCTCTAATACGTCTTCTGTGATCAGGTCCTCACGGATGATAACGATAACAGTACCTGCAGGTCCTACGTTCTTCTGTGCGCCTGCAAAGATCAGGCCGTATTTGGATACGTCCACAGGCTCAGATAAGAAGCAGGAAGACTGATCTGCTACTAACAGTTTTCCCTTTGTATTCGGGAGAGTCCAGAACTTGGTTCCGTAAATTGTATTATTTTCACAGATGTACACATAATCTGCATCTTCAGATACAGGCAGATCGGAGCAATCCGGAATATAGCTGAAAGTCTTGTCAGCACTGGAAGCAATGGCATTTGCCTTTCCGTAAATAGATGCCTCTTTGTGTGCTTTCTTTGCCCACTGTCCGGTAATGATATAATCTGCCACACGATTCTTCATCAGGTTCATAGGAACCATGGCGAACTGGGTAGAACCGCCGCCCTGAAGGAAAAGCACCTTATAATTTTCCGGAATGTGCAAGAGATCGCGCAGATCTGATTCAGCATCTTCAATAATGGTCTCATATGACTTAGATCGATGACTCATCTCCATTACTGACATTCCTGTACCTCTGTAGTCCAGCATTTCTGCTGCTGCTTCGTTCAGGACTTCTTCCGGTAAAACTGCCGGTCCTGCTGAAAAGTTGTAAACTCTGCTCATAGTTTTCCTCCTCTTGGAATTCTCTTGGAATATTTGGTGCTTATTATTTTTAATTTTTGTGCACCCTTTTATCTATATATGCAAGCGGCTCCCCTGCATGATGCAAATGGGAAAATTTTCCTGCATCACACAGAGAAGCCACCTGTGTATATACGCCCTTGTATAAGTAATCCTATCTTTTTTCTTACTTTATCAGTATAAACCAATAACATGGTAACGTTCCAAGGTGTTAGAAATTACTATACAACGTTTCATTTTATTTTTCAAGCTAAATTTATCTGAAACTTTTTTTAGTTTTAAATAAATCATTGAAAATTATTTAGTTAATTTTCAAATCTGTATCATCAAATGCATCTGCGATCGGTGCTCCAGGAGATACCATTGGGAATACTTTGTCGTCGCAGCCGATCTGGCAGTCGATAACAACCGGGATATTTAAGGAGATGGCCTCTTTTAATACAGGAGCCAGTTCTTCCTTCTGGGTCACTCTGTAAGCCTTTGCGCCCATTGCCTCTGCGATCTTTACATAATCAACAGAGTCGTTAAGTACAGTCTGGGAATAACGCTTTCCGTAATACAGAGTCTGCCACTGACGCACCATACCTAATACATGGTTGTTGATGATCAGTTCAATCACCGGGATATTGTAACGGGTAGCTGTAGCAATCTCGTTCATGTTCATACGGAAGCAGCCGTCACCTGCAATGTTGATGACCGTCTTATCCTTGCAGCCCATTTTAGCGCCAATAGAAGCGCCCAGGCCGTATCCCATGGTTCCCAGTCCGCCGGAAGTAAGGAGAGTTCTCGGCTGACGGTATTTATAATACTGGGCAGCCCACATCTGGTGCTGTCCAACCTCAGTTACGATCACAGCGTCCCCGCCGGTCACTTCATTTACAGTCTGGATAATGAAAGGACCGGTCAGTACGTTCTTGTCATAGCGCAGAGGATACATATCTTTCATACGCTCAATATGAGCAATCCATTCGTCATGGTTGATCGGATCCAGATGGGTATTTAACCGGCGTAAAATGGTCTTGGCATCTCCAATGATACTTGCGTCAACCTTGATATTTTTGTTGATCTCAGCACGGTCAATATCGATCTGTAAGATCTTTGCATTTTTCGCAAATTTAGATGCATTTCCGATCACACGGTCACTAAATCTGGCACCAACTACTACTAACAGGTCTGCCTCTGTAATGCCGTAGTTGGAAGTCTTAGTTCCGTGCATACCAACCATACCTGTATACAGTTCATCGGTACCGTCAAATGCGCCCTTACCCATTAAACTGTCTGCAACCGGTGCCTGGATCTTGTGTGCAAACACCCGCAGTTCTTCAGACGCATTGGAGATAACAGCGCCGCCGCCTACAAAGATAAATGGCTTCTGTGCCTTGCGGATCATCTCTAAAGCACGTTCCATGTCTTCTTCTCTGATAGTATCAGTCTGAGGCTCGATCTTCTCCGGCTCCTGATACTCATAATCCGTGGTAGCCGCAGTTACGTCCTTGGTAATATCTACAAGAACAGGGCCCGGTCTTCCGCTCTGGGCGATGACGAAGGCTCTGCGGATCACCTTTGCCAGCCTGTTGATGTCTTTTACAATGAAATTGTACTTGGTGATCGGCATGGTCACACCTGTGATGTCGATCTCCTGGAAACTGTCCTTACCTAAGAGACTGTTTGCCACGTTACAGGTAATAGCCACTACCGGAACGGAGTCCATGTACGCGGTAGCAATACCTGTTACCAGGTTGGTTGCACCAGGGCCGGAAGTTGCCAGGCATACGCCTACCTTTCCGGTTGCTCTGGCATATCCGTCTGCTGCATGGGAAGCGCCCTGTTCATGAGATGTAAGGATATGGGTGATCTCATTCTGGTGCTGATACAGCGCATCATATATGTTCAGGATGGCACCGCCCGGATATCCGAAAACGGTGTCTACCCCCTGTTCTTTCAAACATTCTATAACGATTTCCGCACCTGTCAATTTACTCATTTGTCCTGTGCTCCTTTACGAAATAATCCTGTATGCTGTCCTTATTTTGCCTGAAGGATAGCGCCCTTGTCACCGGAAGTTACCAGTGAAGCATATCTTGCCAGATAACCGGTTGTTACCTTAGGCTCTCTTGGCTGCCATTTAGCCTTTCTGGCTGCCATTTCTTCATCAGAAACCAGTACGTTTAACTGATGATTATCAATATCAATGGAAATGATATCTCCCTCTTCTACTAAGGCGATCGGGCCGCCTACAGCTGCCTCAGGAGAAACATGTCCAATGGAAGCGCCTCTGGAAGCTCCGGAGAAACGCCCGTCTGTGATCAGTGCTACCGTAGAGCCAAGTCCCATTCCTGCAATAGCAGAAGTTGGGTTTAACATTTCTCTCATACCAGGACCGCCCTTTGGTCCCTCATAACGGATCACAACAACATCACCGTCAACGATCCTGCCGCCCTTGATAGCTGCAATAGCGTCTTCCTCACAGTCAAAGACTCTTGCCGGTCCTTCATGCTTTAACATTTCAGGAGCAACTGCAGAACGCTTTACAACACCTGAATCTGGCGCCAGGTTGCCCTTTAAGATAGCGATACCGCCGGTCTGGCTGTATGGATTGTCGATTGGGCGGATGACATCCGGGTTCTTGTTTACACAGTCCTTGATGTTCTCTCCAACGGTCTTTCCTGTAACAGTCATGCAGTCCAGATTTAACAGGCCCTTCTTGCTGATCTCATTCATAACAGCGTAGATTCCGCCTGCCTCGTTCAGATCTTCGATGTAGGTGTGGCCTGCAGGTGCCAGGTGGCACAGGTTTGGTGTTCTTGCGCTGATCTCATTTGCAATGTCTACGTTTAACTCAACGCCGGCCTCATGTGCAATAGCCGGTAAGTGAAGCATACTGTTGGTAGAACATCCTAAAGCCATATCCATGGTTAAAGCATTCATAAATGCTTCTTTTGTCATAATATCTCTTGGACGGATGTTTCTTCTTAACATCTCCATTACCTGCATACCTGCATGCTTAGCCAGCTTGATACGCTCAGAGTAAACAGCTGGAATGGTTCCGTTTCCACGAAGTCCCATACCAAGAACCTCTGTTAAGCAGTTCATACTGTTTGCGGTGTACATACCAGAACAGGAACCACAGGTTGGACAGGTCTTATTTTCATATTCTTTTACATCTTCTTCGGTCATCTTTCCTGCTGCGTAGGCGCCAACTGCCTCGAACATACTGGAAAGGCTGGTCTTACATCCCTTTACGTGGCCTGCAAGCATTGGGCCGCCGCTGACAAATACAGTTGGGATATTTAATCTTGCTGCTGCCATTAACAGACCAGGAACGTTCTTGTCACAGTTTGGAACCATGACTAACGCATCAAACTGATGAGCCATTGCCATACATTCTGTAGAGTCAGCGATCAGATCTCTGGTAACCAGGGAATATTTCATGCCAACATGTCCCATGGCAATACCGTCACAGACTGCAATAGCCGGGAATACAACCGGAGTACCGCCGCCCATGGCAACGCCTAATTTTACAGCTTCTACGATCTTGTCCAGGTTCATATGTCCCGGAACGATCTCATTATAAGAACTTACAATACCAACTAATGGCTTGTTCATTTCTTCTTCTGTCATACCAAGTGCATTAAAAAGAGAACGGTGAGGTGCCTGCTGCATCCCTTTTCTTACTGCATCACTTCTCATATTTTTTATCCTCCTGAAATTCTGGCACATTTTCCAGTTTTCTTTTCGGGAAAATATGCCCTTTTCTCTGAATACTTAATTAGTGGATACGCTCTGCAACCAGATCGCCCATCTGGGTGGTTCCAACCTTGGTACAGCCTTCTGACATAATATCGCCGGTGCGGTATCCGTCTGCCAGTACCTGACGTACAGCTGCTTCTACTGCCAGTGCCTCTTTGTCCAGATCACAGGAATAGCGAAGAAGCATTGCTGCGGAAAGAATAGTTGCTAATGGGTTTGCAATGTCTTTTCCTGCAATATCCGGTGCGGAACCATGGCTTGGCTCATACAGACCGAACTTGGACTCATTTAAGCTTGCTGAAGATAACATTCCAATAGAACCGGTGATCATACTTGCTTCATCAGAAAGGATATCACCAAACATGTTTTCAGTCAAAACTACGTCAAACTGTCCCGGGTTCATAACCAGCTGCATTGCACAGTTGTCAACTAACATGTGGCTTACTTCTACTTCCGGATAATCCTTTGCAACTTCATTTACAACCTTACGCCATAAACGGGAAGTGTCTAACACATTTGCCTTATCAACACTTACCAGCTTTTTACGGCGCTTCATAGCGATCTCAAAACCTTTGATTGCAATACGGCGGATCTCATGCTCGCTGTATGGCATGGAGTCTACTGCGTACAGTTCTCCGTCCTTTTCCTCGGTGCTTCTTGCTCCGAAGTAAACACCGCCGGTCAGTTCACGCATAATGACCATATCAAAGCCGTTTCCAATGATCTCTTTCTTTAATGGGCACGCATCTGCTAACTGCTCAAAAAGATACGCCGGACGGATATTTGCAAACAGTCCTAAACCTTTACGAATCTTTAAAAGTCCTGCTTCCGGTCTTAACTCAGGTGCTACATCATACCATCTGGAGTTGCCAACATCACCGCCTACAGCTCCTAACAGCACTGCATCTGAATTTCTGGCTGTTTCCAGGGCTTCATCTGTCAGCGGAACACCATATGCATCAATGGAGCAGCCGCCCATTAAAATATCTGTATAATTGAACTTATGTCCGTAAACTTCTCCTACTTTATCTAATACCTTTTTAGCCTCTCTTACGATCTCAGGGCCAATACCATCTCCTGGAATTGCAACGATATTATAATTCATAATTATTATCCCCTCTGTTTATTATTCCTTTTGGTTATACATTATGTAATAACTGTAATTTCTATCAATCATATCTCATTTGGGGCTTCATTTCAACTGTTCCAGGTCATTTTCCCTATGACAAAATATACATGTTTGGAATTGCCGGTATAACTTTAAATCATATTTCTACTGGATCTCACGGATCAGGCAGTACTGTTTTAAATCAAAATGCTTCTGGACAATGCCAAAAAGTTTAAAACCAAAATGTTCATACATAGGCACATTGTCCGGGTTGTGAGTCTCCAGTGAAACCATAAGATGATGCTCCTGGGCATAATGGATCACTTCTTCCATCAGGATGGCCGCCAGACCATGATGCTGCATGTCAGGATCCACTGCCAGGTAGATCACATGAAGACGTTCTTCCTGGTGAAGCTGGTCTGTCCAGCGTGAATTTAAGTAATCACGGCCTCTCATAAAATTCCACAAGGTCTTAAGGCTTGGGTCCTCTTTGATCAGATATTCATCTGTTTTCAAGCTGGCCCAGGCTTCTGTCAGATAAAAGGTAAGGGGATTATAAGGCTCTGACTCATCCGATACCACCAACAGGGAATTCATTTCCTCGCTGTCAGAATAGATCTCACAGGTTTCAATAAATTCCGTAAGATCACACTTAAAAAGCTCCGGCAGCAGCCGCTCCCTGGTCTCTTTTTCCGGTATCAGCTTGCAGTATAAAGGGTCATGGGCGAAACATTTCACCAACAGCTTTTCCAGTTTTGGCAGGTCTTCTTTCTTTACTCTGTATAACGTCTGACTTTCCATACTATATGTCTATTCTCCTTACTGTTTTTGAACGCAGCCTTCCATGGCAGCTAAAAGCTTCTCCACAGAAGATGCCATATAATCAATATCATCCCGGTAGCACTGCTCCTGGGCATTTGCCGCCTGGAGCAGGATCTTGTACTCTTCTTCCAGATCCGGTCTTTCTCCTGCTTTTTGCAGTTTATTCTTTTCTTTTAAGCTTACTACCAGATCATACAGGTTTTCGTGGTGGATAATACGGCCATAGCCCCATTTTAACCGGTCTGCCGGCTGTTTTAATACATACTCTGTAAAGTAACGGAATACTTCCCGGTCAAACAGGAAGGCATACCGGTTGTTGTCGATCTCATAAACAGCTTCCAGTGCTCCTTCCGGATCATCCTCTTTTAAGCAGCCGAGAGCCTTGTAAATGGCTTTCAGGTTTTCCCCTACTCCCTGCTGAGGGAACAGTACATCATCATGCCAGTTTAAGCGGACAAAATAGTCCTGTTCCTTGCGGAAGATATAAAGGAGGGAGCTGTTTAAGGCTGCATATTCGGCTGCCATGACCTTTGCTTCTTCATATTTTCCTGCTTCCAGAAGGTTTTTGTAAGTTTCATTGATCTTCTGGATCTGGTCGTATAACTGATGTCCCAGCTCTTTTGCTTTTTTCAGGCGTTCTAAAAGGTTCGTTTCATTTGCCTGTGTTTTTTCGCACAGTGCTTTTTCTACACTGTCCTCCACTGCTGCAAACAGCCGTTCAAAATCCATAGGTACTACTGCTGTATGGTCAAATGCCAGCACCAGTTTTCCATAAAGATTGTGATGGAAGCGGTAAACCGGCTCATCATAGAAATCTTCATTATCAAACTGGGAGTGGTAATGGGTCTCCATAAACTCTCCATCGCTAAACTCATTTACAGAGGATGGAATACCTGCAATGGCAATGGAAAAATCATCGGACCAGGTCTGGATGGGGAAGTGGACTTCCAGGCCTTCCGGGTATGCCTCTTTAGACGGTTGGATATGTTCCGTTGCCTTCTTCATAAAGGAAGCATATTCATAGGTACAGCGGACTGCATCCTTCTTTCCATGGGCATGGGCCGGAAGCTCGAAGTTAAAGTCTGCGATCACCTTTCCCTGCCACTCCGGATGGGCGGTAAATACCTGTTCGTAGGCACCGGTGGACCAGTCATATTTGGAGTCTACCACACCCCACTCTTCTGCTGCCATAGCACAGAATACAAGAGTTTTTCTTGGCTTATATCCCATATCGATAAAGGTCCTTGCAATTCCAAGCATCATGGCAACAGCTGCGTTATCATCCTGGAAACCAGTAAAATAAGAGTCATAATGGGCAGACAGCATGATCATCTGCTCCGGCTCTTCTCCCGGGATCATACCGGTAATGTTATAAGACTCCCGGTCACGGATCACTGTAGACTGGGCATCAAATAATACCTGGATCTCCTTAAAATCTCCTGTATAATTTCCAGTTTTTTCCATATTTCCCATGTCTTCTTTTAAAATAGCTGCATCTGCCTGGGAAATGGAGAAAGCAGCCGCTTCTTTGGGGCCTGCAATGTCCTGGGCATTTAAGGAAGTATCATGGATCTCCCCATATCCCTGATCCTGGACAGCGATCAGCGCAGCTGCTCCCTTTAAATGAGCCTGGTAAACAGGGAAATTGATCCACCATTCTTCTCTCTGGTTGATATCGATGAGCACCAGTTTGCCTTTTACATCTATATTTTCATAATTTTCCGCTGTGCCACGTCCTAAGTAGACCATAGAAAATTCCTGAAAACCTTCTGTATGGAAATCGGTCTGGTAGGCACCTAACTGAAATTCGTATTCTTTTCCTTCTTTATCACGGTAACGAAGGACTGCGTGATGAAAGTCCCAGCTGTCCACCTTGATCTTGTCCTTCTGAACATTCTGAAGGCCCATTTCCTGCATTTCTTTTAAAAGCAGTTCGCCCGTCTTCCACTCTGCTTTAGAGCCGGCTGTGCGGTATCCAAGCACCGGATTGGTCTTTGGTTCTTCCATTCTTTTTGCAAGATCGTAAGATTTTTTTACATCAACAGCCTGTTCAAAGGCTTCTTCCCATTCCCTTAAACTGTTCATTCTTCTGTCCTCTTTCTTCTATGTACTCTTCTAATCTCTGTATGAGAACACATCTATCTCAAATGCTGCATTTATAATAACACAAAATAAGCCGCTGCAAAATGTCTTTTTACACTTTGCAGCGGCTTAAACTTCTTAATAATATGTTCTACCGAAAATTTACTGGGCGATCCAGGCTCCGTCTTCACCTACCAGATAATTGTCCGGTGTCATGCAGTTGGTGAGCATATCACCGTTTTCAGAGCAGTAGTAGCTCTTTCCTTCCCAGTCGATCCAGCCGGTCTTCATATAACCGTTTTCATCAAAGAAGTACCACTTTCCGCCTAATTCTTCCCACTTATTTGCAGGATAGGTGCCGTCTGCTCTGCGATACCACCATCTTTCATCCGCTTCCTGTTTCCATTCACCGGTAGTACCGGAAGCTGTATTTACATTGGATGCATTGGGATCTGCCTTAAACTGTGCTACTTTTTCTCCACTGATATAAACGCTGTTTGACTCAGTCCAGTCACCTTTTACAGTAGGATCGTATTTATTGACTGCACGTACCTTTACCATATAGGTTTCATTTGGTTTCATCATACGTTCCCTGCAGTTAGCGGAATTGGTATTGGTCTCCAAAGAAGTTCCTACGATCTTTCCTTCTCTGTATACACGAACCTCATAACTTCCTGCTGTACTGATAGCCGGCCATGTAGCAATTCCATTATCTGATAAAGTAATTCCTTCCATATCTTTCAAGCTGTTCTGGAGAGAAGAAAGGGTAACATCCAACAGCAAAACAGAGCTGGATTGCTGTCTGGTGGACTTTTTAAATTCCGCGCCGCCCTTTAATGTAACTTTATCCTTTGTAAGGGCTGTAAAATAATAATCATCATCTGCTGTCAGGGTGATCCGGATCTCCGGTGTCATATCTTCTGTCCAGTAAAATCCTTCATTTAAGATCTCGTAACCATCCACACTATAGCGGTTGCTGCTGCTTTCGATCTCAATGATCTCCTGTCCAAAATCAGTCTCCGGTTCAATATCCGCTTTAATGCTCACTGATACAGATGTGATCTTTTTTCTGCTGGCTGCATAACCTGGAAAAGCACTCATCATTGCAAGTACGCCTGCCATTGCAGCAGCGATCAGTCTTTTTTTGCTGTATGCCATTTTTATTCCTCCTTTTTCTCACAAACCATCTATGCATCAAAACAAATTTCTAATGCACACACCTGTTCAAACAGGTTTCTCTCTACTCTAAGGGTATCTGTTTTCCCTTATACTGTCAATAAAGTTTTCCTTACGATTTTATCAGAAAGTTTAAAGGAAATGGGATTAAAAAAAGCTCCATCGCAATGATGAAGCTTTTTCACATGATTTTTACTTAGCATAGTCCGTTACTCTGGATTCACGGATCACATTGACTTTGATCTGTCCCGGATATTCCAGCTCGTCTTCAATACGTTTGGAAATATCTCTTGCCAGCAATACCATATCGTCATCGCTGACCTGTTCAGGAATAACCATAATACGGACTTCCCGTCCTGCCTGAATAGCAAAAGACTTATCTACACCCTTGAAGGAATTTGTAATATCTTCAAGCTGTTTCAATCTGTTTGTATATGTTTCCAGTGTTTCTCTTCTTGCACCAGGTCTTGCAGCAGAGATCGTATCTGCAGCCTGAACGATGCAGGAAATAAGATTGGTTGGTTCTGTGTCTCCATGGTGAGACTCTACAGCGTTGATAACAACTGCAGACTCCTTGTACTTTCTACAAAGATCTGCACCCAGCTGTACATGAGTACCTTCCATGTCATGGTCAACAGACTTTCCAATATCATGGAGTAAGCCGGCACGTTTTGCCAGACGTACATCCACACCCAACTCAGAAGCTAAAAGCCCTGATAACTGTGCTACTTCGATCGAATGCTTTAATGCATTCTGACCATAGCTTGTTCTGAACTTCATCCGTCCTAACAGTTTTACCAGTTCTGGATGGATACCGTGGATACCAACTTCGAGGCAGGCAGCTTCGCCCTCTTCCCTCATATTGTTCTCCACTTCTTTCTGCGCTTTTTCTACCATCTCTTCGATTCTTGCCGGATGGATACGGCCGTCCACGATCAGACGTTCCAGTGCAATTCTTGCTACTTCCCTGCGGATCGGATCAAATCCGGATAAAACAACCGCTTCAGGAGTATCATCAATGATCAGTTCCACACCCGTTAAAGTCTCAAGAGTACGGATATTACGTCCCTCACGACCAATGATGCGTCCCTTCATCTCATCATTTGGAAGCTGTACTACAGATACAGTCGTCTCAGCCACATGATCTGCTGCACACCGCTGGATGGCAGTTACAACTAAATCTCTGGCTTTCTTATCAGCTTCTTCTTTTGCCTTGTTCTCAAGTTCTTTGATCAGCTTTGCTGTATCATGCTTTACGTCTTCTTCAACAGATTTTAAAAGATATTCTTTTGCCTGTTCGGAGGTAAGACCGGAAATTCGTTCCAGTTCCTGTATTCCCTGCTCATACTGGGCTTCCACTTCTGCGGTACGTTCACCGAGAATGTTTTCCCTTCTGACCAGATCAGCCTCCTTCTTTTCAAGGGCATCTGCCTTTTTTTCAACGTTTTCTTCTTTGCTTAATACACGCTTCTCGTAACGCTGAAGTTCTGCTCTTCTTTCCTTGGTTTCTTTTTCCAACTCATTTTTTGTCTTTAAAGATTCTTCCTTGGCTTCCAGGAGAGCTTCTCGCTTCTTTGTTTCTGCAGTCTTTAATGCTTCATCTATTATCTCTCTGGCTTTTTCTTCTGCACTTCCTACTTTACTGTCATACTGCTTGCGCTCATAGGAACGGCCTGCAGAATGTGCAATAAAACCAGCAATAATAGCCGCGATTACCGCGCCGATCAAAACAGGAATTATGATCTGCAACACAGGAGCACCTCCTTATATTTAGTTTTCATTGTACGAAATACAACATATTAATTTTATACTTTTTTCAGAATTGTGTCAAGTATATTCCTCTTATTTTCCCGTTGTACCGACAACATAAACAAAAGACAGCCGGGTCTTCTTTAATAATCTGCCACATCCCTCAAAACTCGACTGATCACCTCAAAGGAGAAGCCTTTCCGTCCTAAAAAAGCTGCCAGCTTCTGTATCTCTTTTTTATCTTCCGGGATTCTTCCCCCGGTCTTTTTTTTTAAAAGGGCACGGACTGTTTCTTCCTCGTCTACAGGATTTTCTTCTAACATCTGGCGGATCTGATCCCGGTCTACTCCCTTTTGCTGCAGTTCATAGGTGATCTGCCGTTTGCTCTTTCTTCCTTTATTTACATGGATATAATTTTCTGTATAGGCATTGTCATCAATAAAGTGGTATTCCTGAAGAAATGAAAGTACACGCTCCGTAACTGACTGTGGATAACCGTCATCTTTTAATTTCTTTATCATCTCCGCCTGTGTACGGCCCTGTGACTGAAGAAGATATAATGCCCGGTCCCTGGCTCTTTTAAGAAGTATTTCTTCTTCGATCATTTCATATGTTTTTGCAGGAAGATCATTTCCCTCTTCTATATGAAAGCGGGCTGCTTCGCTTTTATATAAAACAAATGCAAAGTCTCCCTCCAGAAAGACTTTGCATTTTCTCTTATCTACAGGCACAACTGCCTTAACGATCATTCTTCTTCAGCCTCACCAGCCATCAGCTCTTCTTCTGTGCCTTCCGGAAGAATGGAACCGGTCAGTTCTTCCTCTTTCTTAGCTGCCTCTCTTGCCTGTGCCTCTGCTTCTTCCGCACCTGGCAGATTGTACTTTACACGTACCTGGGCTTCGATCTCTTCACAGATCGCAGGATGAGAAAGAAGGTACTGCTTTGCGTTCTCACGTCCCTGTCCGATCTTGGAGCCATCATAAGCGAACCATGCACCGCTCTTTTCTACAATATTCTCTTTTACAGCAAGATCTAAGATATCGCCTTCCTTGGAAATTCCCTTACCGAACATAATATCAAATTCTGCCTCTTTAAATGGCGGAGCGATCTTATTCTTTACAACCTTTACGCGGACACGGTTTCCTACTACTTCGCCGCCCTGCTTTAATGTCTCGATCCTGCGCACATCCATACGGACAGAAGAATAGAACTTAAGGGCACGACCACCAGTAGTAACTTCCGGATTTCCGAACATAACGCCTACTTTTTCACGCAGCTGGTTGATAAAGATAACGATACAGTTGGACTTGCTGATGATGGCAGTCAGTTTTCTTAATGCCTGGGACATGAGACGGGCCTGAAGACCTACGTGGGAGTCACCCATCTCACCATCGATCTCAGCTTTTGGAACCAGGGCTGCTACAGAGTCCACGATCACGATATCTACTGCACCGGAACGTACCATAGTCTCTGTGATCTCTAAGGCCTGTTCCCCGTTATCCGGCTGTGAAATATAAAGATCATCAATATCTACACCGATATTTTTTGCATATACAGGATCTAAGGCATGCTCTGCATCGATAAAGCCTGCGATACCGCCTCTTTTCTGTACCTCTGCTACCATATGAAGGGCAACGGTAGTCTTACCGGAAGACTCAGGACCGTACACTTCAATAATCCTTCCCTTTGGAACACCTCCCAGTCCTAATGCAATATCAAGACTGATGGAACCGGTAGGAACTGTTTCAATATTCATATTTACACCGGACTCACCTAATTTCATAACGGAGCCCTTGCCGTATGCCTTTTCAATCTGAGTCAAAGCAGCATCTAATGCTTTTAACTTTTCCTCTTTATTCATATCTCTATTCACGCTCATCTTTTCTTCTTTGCCCATGTTTTCCTGCTACTAAAAACATATACACCTGTGTATATGCTAGATGATCCGCTACAATCTCACGATTTGTAGTTACTGCTTCAATGTGTATGCTTTGGCGGTCGCAAGCAACACGCTACTCACAAATCCTTGTACACTCCACAGTCGTAAATTCCCAACTAAGCCATTGGTACATACCTATCAATTCATTTCATTGACAGATATAGGTTTCATCTATATAGCTTTTCCTTTCCTAGTTTTTATTTGTTTATCACTTGGTTTTTGTGGATTTTAAACCATTACTCAATTACAGCCAACAAGGTTCTACCCTATAGTTAGCAAGACATTTCTTAATACATCTTCCCGAGAAAATAAATGCGAACAAGTGTTCTGTCGTGTACCATAATCATAGTACAGTTATTAAAAATTGTCAACCTGCTTTTCGATTTCTTCTTTGTAATGTAATTTCTTCTTTGTAAAGTTACTTTGTAAATCCTTTTGGTAAAAGCGGGCGAATGCCCCTGGAAGGGAGTTTTTAATGTCTTTGCAGTGTGAATACCTGCGGGAGTGATCTTACAATAACATATAAAGAGCAGGTTTGCAAGCGGATGAAAAAAATCTGCCTATTATTGTCCGCGGCCTCCGGAAAGAATTTCATATACCTTAGGGACTGTATGTTTTAGCAGTTCTCCTAAACCCTTACTTATACCAAGGATCAGAAAAGGCATAGTCAGGAAAAATACTGCTGCAGCCCCCTGATTTCCTTTAAAAAGTACAGCTCCGGCTTTGTTAAAGAAACGGGCCCATGGAAAATGGATGGCATAGAGAAAAAAGCTGTTTTTTACTGTAGAACCAGCCGGTTTAAATGGCATTTCTTTTAAAATGCTGTATAAAACAAGCACTCCCAGAAAACGGATCAGTACAGTATGGACCGGTGTATAATGCAAAAATGCCCCAGGCCTTCCAAGAAGCCACAGTATAAGCCAGCTAAAAATAAGGACAGCAGACCATGTTTTTTTCTGGAAAGGCGTATTTTCTCCTTCCACTTTCTCTTTGAATAAAACTGCATACCCAGATGCACTATAATAGAACAAAGCATCCAGATTTAAAAGCGGAATACTTACATTTTTCCACAAAGCCAATATAAGCAGGACCAGCCATGCCAGGCCTGACCTTTTTCTGCGGATGATCATATGCAGAAAAGGAGCCAGAAGCACTAAAAGCAGCAGCTGGAACAAATACCAGAAAACAGGATTATATTTATAATAAACTGCTGCCAAAAGCAGTTCTTTCAGATCAAAGGCAACCGGCTCTTTTCCAATGATATTTTTCACAAAAGAAAGCCTTGTGACTACAACGTAACCCAGATAATAAAGAATATTCCACAAAACATAAGGAAGAAGAAGGCTTTTGCACCGGCTCTTCCATTTGGAAACTGTTTTTGAAAACTGAAAATTTCTATAAAAAAGATAAGCAGAGATCATAAAAAAGCCGGGAACTGCAATCTGCCCCAAAGTCTGGGCGAAAAAATTCTCCAGGCTATAAACCATTGTTTCCCTTCCTAATTCCCCTAAAAACAACTCTGTATTTTCAGAATGGACCCATACCACCATCAGGCTGAGGATAAAACTCATCCACCAGATATGTTCCCGAAACCATTTTTCCCTCATATCTTTTTTTCCAACTTTCTGCCAAAAGGGGCCATGCAAAACAGCTTGTTTCCTGCTATTTTGTCACAGCCCCTGTAAACTTATATGTTATATAACTGGATCAGCGCCCCAAATCAAGCGTTATTTTCGCTGTTTTTAGCTGCCTGCTGCTCTTTATATCTTTCAAGAAGCTTGTTGATCCTCTTGGTAGGTGTCAGCAGATCGCTTAAGGATGCGTCATGGTTCAGGTTATCAATGATAAGGGCAATGTACTTGCTCATATCTACATCAATATAGTATGGTCTGCTTAACAGATCCGGTGTCTGGTATACCAGGTTGGTAGTAAGGATACGGTCGATGAGACCATCCTGATAATACTGGTCAAACTTTGCAAGTCCGCCGGTGAACAGACCGAAAGTAGCACAGATAAATACTTTTCTTGCTTTTCTGCGCTTTAATTCCTTTGCAACATCTAACATGCTCTCGCCGGAAGAGATCATATCATCAATGATCAGTACGTCTTTTCCTTCTACGCTGGAACCTAAGAACTCATGAGCAACGATCGGGTTTCTGCCGTTTACGATCTTGGTGTAATCACGGCGCTTATAGAACATACCCATATCCAGTCCCAGCATATTTGCGAAGTAGATGGCACGGCTGGTACCGCCTTCATCCGGGCTGATGACCATCATGTGGTCGCTGTCGATCTGCAGATCCGGCTCATTCTTTAACAGATGCTTTAAGAACTGATAGATCGGCTGTACAGTCTCAAATCCCTTTAACGGAATTGAATTCTGTACTCTTGGGTCATGTGCATCGAAAGTAATGATGTTTTCAACACCCATATTTACAAGTTCCTGAAGAGCCATTGCACAGTCTAAGGACTCTCTTCCGGAACGCTTATGCTGACGGCTTTCATACAGGAATGGCATGATAACGTTAATTCTGCGTGCCTTGCCTGCTGCTGCAGCGATAATTCTCTTCAGATCCTGGAAATGATCATCTGGAGACATATGATTTGTCATTCCAAACAGTGAATAGGTCAGACTGTAATTACATACATCTACCATAATATAGAGGTCATCACCTCTGACAGATTCTTCAATTGTTCCTTTTCCTTCACCGGAACCAAACCTTGGTGTGTTTGCTTCCAGAATATAGGAATCTCTCTGATATCCGGAAAATGCGATAGTTGACTTATGTTCGCTTTCTCTCTCTCTTCTCCACTCTACCAGATAATCGTCCACCTTTTTTCCAAGACCTGTGCAGCTCTTTAAAGGAATAAGGCCTAAAGGACCTACCGGAATTGTTTCAATGATTTTTTCCTCATATAACATGATATTTATCCTCCTGTTTTAACCGGCATTGCCTTGTTATCTCATACGAATGCCAGCATATATCTTTATACCATTTTTCGTTTGTATCCGTCAAGATATCTTAAGGGTTATCTTTTTAACAGACGGATATCCCTGCCGTAAAGAGGGATAATACGGTAACGCATGATACGGGAAGTCACACGGTCCGTATAGGAGTCACGCAGCTGGGTCAGGGAAAGATTGGTGGAAATGATAGTGGAACGGTTCATATTCATTCTCTCATTGATGCAGTAAAATAACTGGGAGGAAGTAAAACTGTTGTTTAATTCGGTTCCCAGATCATCAATGATCAGAAGGTCACAATCCAGGATATACCGGTAAGTGTCCTTCATCTCTTCTGCCTGATCATAATCAAATTTGTTTCTTGAAAACACTTCAAAGAGATCACTGGCAGAAAAATAGATCACGGAATGATAGGTATCCATCAGCTTTCTGGCAATGCAGTTGGTGAGAAATGTTTTTCCCACTCCTGTGCTTCCTGTAAAAAGCAGGTTGTCCTGGTGACTGTCAAAATTCTGTGCAAATTCCATACAGCTTTTTACCACCCGGCGCATATAATCTGCATTGGTCATACCAATCTCCGGAATGATCTGGCTGTTATCATAATACTGAAATGTAAGATGATCAAAATTTTCCTGTTCCAGCACACGTTCCAGATTAGACTGGGCATAAAGCAGTTTCATCTGGGCCCGCAAAAAGCAATGGCACTTGTGGCCATCCACCCAGCCGGTATCCCTGCAGTCTTTACAGCGGTAATGGAGTTCTAAATAATCATCCGAATAACCAGCTGCCTTGATAAGAAGGGCCTTCTGTTCCTTCAGATCTGCCAGCTTTTCCCGAAGTTCGTAGATTGCTTCCTGATTTCCCTCTAAAAGTTTTCTGGCACAGGCAACGGACCGCTCCGCGATCTCTGCCTCTAATTCCTTTACAGCCGGAACTTTTTGATAGATCTCTTTTTTCCGCGCTTCCTGACTGTGCTGGTTTTCCATCTGCTGTTTTCCATATTCTCTCATAATGGCGTCATACTGAGAATTGCTCAATGCCATAAGTCTGTCTCCTTATTATTCCGGACTGTCCATCCATTCTTTCACATTCTGAAGCATCAGGGCGTCATAATCTGTATCCCTCTGTTTAAAATTGTGAAACTGATTTTGGGAAGTTTTTCTGTTATTTTGTGCTGCTGCCCCGTTTCCATAACTCTGAAGCCGCTTAACAGCACCATTTTGGGCACGTTCCGCCCTGCGGGCATCCATTCCCTTTACATCTGCTAAGGTTTTCACGCCCGCTTTCTTCCAGTCTGTAAGAATGGAGTCTGCATACTGAAAACTTGGGGTATGGATCGCATTAATGGTACGACTGCATGCTTCTAAGACCAGTTCACGGTCAAAGCCATAATCCTTAAACCATTTTTCCATGATCTTCTGCTCTGGGACTGCCGGTTTGCGGCTGTTTAAACCAAAAGCTTTCATGACCGCAAAAGCGTCTTTTGTATACGCAGTACTGTATTCCTGGGCTTCTTCGGCTGTGCGTATTCCTTTTTCATGCCAGTTTAAGGCTACTGTTTCCAGATAGCGCACCGATGTATGGCCATTCTGGGCACAGTATTCTGCCAGATACTCTAACAAGCCGATATTCATACCGAGAGTGTCATAAAGATAGGCAAATACCTGACAATCCCTGGGCGTAAACGCTTTGTTTAAAAACTTCTGTGCAATGTATAAAAGCTGTGAAAATTCCTCATCCTTATTTAAACGGCTTACCTGTTCTGCAGAATAGGCAGGAGCTGAAACAGGTGCCTGGGATGCAGCTGTTTCCTTTGATGCCGCCGGGGGTACTTCTATATCTATAGACCAGCTAGTACGATTTTGTTCTGCTGATATACCTTCCAAGGTATTATCCTGTACATTTTCTAAGACCCCGGCCTTCTGCCAGTAATTAATGGCTCTTTTTACATCTGCTTCTGTATGGTTTAGGGCATCTGCGATCTGTTCTAACGTCAGATCTTCCTGGTTTTGATGGCGAAGAATGTAAAGATAAACTTTTACATACTCCCCGTTGGCAGCTGCCATATAATTATCAATAAATGCATCGGCTACAGGGGTCACACCTGTACTTAACCGGTCCTTAAAAATCCTGCTCATCCTTACCACTCCTCATTGTTTTCATCATAACACATCCACATAAAAAAGAAAACAGGTGCATTTTTACACATCCACAAATGTGGATATTGTGGATAATGTGGACAGCGGTTTCCGTTTTTCCTGCTGCCACACTGACATACACCTGTCTTCTCCGCATAAAACCTTATGTTTTTAAATCGTGCGACATTATATTATGTTAATCTGGAAATCCACATTTTTTCGTTCTGAAAAATGTTGAAAACGCTGTGGATATTGTGGACAAATCGAGAGTACATCACTCTCCAAGGAGCTTTTCTCCCACTCTTACGATATCTCCGGCCCCCATAGTTATCAACACATCACCCTGCATACAATGTTCAAGGATAAATGTCTCAATTTCATCAAAAGATGGGATATAGTGGGCTGGTGTTCCCAGTTTTTCGATCCTGGAAGCAATATCAGCAGAGCTTACACCTAAGGTATCTGTCTCTCTGGCTGCATAGATGTCTGCCAGGATCACTTCATCTGCTGCGGAAAGCGCCTGGGCAAATTCGTCTAAAAATGCCTTTGTACGGGTATAGGTATGTGGCTGGAATACACACCACAGTTTCTTGTGCGGATAATTTTTAGCCGCTGACAGTGTAGCCGCAATCTCCTGTGGATGGTGTGCGTAATCATCGATAATGGTCACGCCGCCGATCTCACCTTTTTTCTCAAATCTGCGGTCTGTTCCCTTAAAGTTTTTAAGACCGGACATAATAGCGTCAAAGCCAATGCCCAGTTCCATAGCTACTGCAATGGCTGCCAGGGAATTGTATACATTGTGCTCGCCTGTTACACCTAAGGTAATGCGGTTGACGATCTCACCCTGGACAACCAGGTCGTAGGAAGGTCTTGCAAATTCATCATAGGTGATATTCTGGGCTGTATACATGCTGGAAAGGTCTTTTCCGAAGGTTACGATACGGCATGGTAAGCCGGATGTGATTTCGTTTATGTTTTCGATACTGCTGTTGATGACTAAAAGTCCGCCTTTTGGAAGTTTTTCTGCAAATAAGCGGAAGGAATGACGGATGTCGTTAATGTCTTTGAAGAAGTCCAAGTGGTCTTCTTCAATGTTCAAGATCACTTCTATGGTTGGATAGAAGGATAAGAAGCTGTTGGTGTACTCGCAGGCTTCTGTTACAAACAGGTCCGGTCCGCCTACACGGATGTTGCCGCCGATGTCTTTTAAAATACCGCCTACGGAAATGGTAGGGTCTGTATCAGCTGCTAACAGGATGTCTGTGATCATGGATGTGGTAGTTGTCTTTCCATGGGTTCCGGAAACTGCAACAGACTCTTTGTAGTTGCGCATTAATTCGCCTAAGAGTTCTGCTCTGGTAAGCATTGGGATGTTCTTGTCTTTTGCTGCCTTGAATTCCGGATTGTCCGGGTGGATAGCTGCAGTATAGACTACAACCTGGATGCCTGGCTCGGCTTCAATGTTAGAGGCTTTCTGGCCGTAGTAAATTCTGGCGCCCTTTTCTTCCAGGTGACGGGTTAAAGGGGACTCTTTTGAGTCGGAACCGGTAATAGTGAAGCCTTCTTCTAAGAGGATCTCAGCAAGACCGCTCATACTGATACCGCCGATGCCGATGAAATGGATGTGGATCGGGGTGGTGAAATCTATTTGATACATGGTGTGTCCTTTCTACGCGCTCTACTGTCTGCTTCGCAGACGGGTTGTTCGTTAATGGGCTTGAAAAAAACAAATGCCGCTTTCGCGGCGCTTGTTTTTTTCGGCACCCATTACATTATAACCACATTTACCCTGAAATGCTACTGGATTTTCTGTCAAATGTACTGCCAGCTTTATGCTTTTTTCCTTTGTACCTGCATAAAAACTTGCTGTTTTCCAGATTTATGCTATATTAAATTTGAACGTTATTCTTAGGAAAATGTATCATGATCAGACCTTTTTATAAATTATATACTTTGCAGGAATTTGCCCGTGCAGACCTTTTATGGCTGTAACCAGATGCTTTTTACCTGTATCATGTATACAACTTTATTCTACTTGATTTTCTATGATCTTATGGTCTGGAACTGAGCTTTTTACTCTTAAGTTTCCGTTCATTGTATCCCCAAAACAAACTAAATAAAGGCTGAAAAACAGGGGGAGCTGTGAAACTGCAGATATGCAGATAGAACCAGTGCCGTTTTATCAGCGAAAAAGGAGAACACAATGAAAACAACAACTGCAAATCCCGTAACTTCTGAGATGTCCCGTTCACGGACCACTTTTATGGTGAAGTTAGCTCTTATGGTTGCCATTATCTTTGTCATGGCATTTTCACCTCTTGGTTATCTGCGTACCCCGGGACTTACCATTACCTTTTTAACTGTGCCTGTTGCTGTAGGCGCCATTATCCTTGGTCCAACAGCCGGCGCCATCTGCGGCGGCGCTTTTGGTCTGACCAGTGCCATTATGGCTCTTACCGGTGGTTCTGCTTTCAGCGCAGCTTTATTACAGATCAACCCATTTGGTCTTTTATTTACTTTATTAGTTCCCCGTATCCTGGAGGGATGGCTGTGCGGCCTGATCTTCGCTGCTCTTAAGAAAGTTTCCAAAAACGGAGCTTTCGTTATTGCAAGCCTTTCCTGCCCGCTGTTAAACACCCTGCTGTTTATGAGTTCCCTGGTACTGTTCTTCTTCCATACAGAATACATCCAGAACATTGCTTCCGGGCTTGGAACTTCCAATCCACTGTTCTTTGTTGTCCTGTTTGTAGGTATTCAGGGTGCTATTGAAGCTGTTGTATGCACCATTCTTGGAAGTGCTGTTTCCAGAGCACTGACAGCTGCTTTAAAGAAATAACTTAATTTAACATGAAAATACGATTTCCCGGGCAGTTTTGTCCGGGAAAAATATTATAAAGATGTATAAGGAGATTTGTTTATTATGAAATTATTTCCGCCTTTGAAAGAGATTTCTATTACCGAAATTGAAGGGCTCCGCATAGGAAATGCCCAGGACTTAAATGCCATGACTGGCGTTACCGTGCTTCGTTTTGATGAGGGAGCAAAGGCCGGCTGCGATATCAGCGGCGGTGGTCCGGCTTCCAGGGAAACACCTCTTACTTCTCCTGTTACTGCTGATAATCCCATTAATGCCATTGTATTATCCGGCGGCTCTGCTTTTGGACTGGCTGCCAGTGACGGTGTTATGCGTTATCTGGAGGAACATGGAATTGGCTATGATACCGGCTTTGCAAAAGTACCCTTAGTGTGCCAGTCCTGTATTTATGACCTGGGGATCGGCCGGGCAGATGTGCGGCCGGATGCTGCCATGGGATATGCGGCATGTGAAGATGCGGAAAAGAACCATCCGGAAAGTGGTATCACCGGCGCAGGAACAGGCGCCAGTGTTGGAAAGATCTGTGGACGGGAATATGCCACAAAAACAGGTCTTGGCATCTATGCTGTCAGTGCAGGAAGCCTGAAAGTTGCCGCTGTCGTTGTTTTAAATGCCCTGGGTGATATTTATGATCCATCTACCGGCGAAAAGATCGCAGGACCAAAACTTCCTGGTATGGACGGCTTTGCAGACTCCAGAGAAGCACTTTACAAACTGAGCCAGCAGACCGATCTGTTCCGTGCTAAAAATTCCAATACTACCATTGGTGCTATTATCACAAATGGTGATTTCTCCAAGGCTGAATTAAATAAGATCGCTTCCATGACCCGCAGCGCCTATTCACGCTGTATCAACCCGGTAGGAACCATGGCAGACGGCGACTCTATCTACGCTGCTTCCTGCGGCCCAAGAGTGACTGCAGATGTAAATATGACTGGAACTCTGGCTGCTGAAGTAATGGCAGAAGCGATCCAGATCGCTGTAAAAGCTGCGAAATAACCCTTCTAAAACACAAAAACCGCCAGTGGCGGTTTCAAACAAATCTCATATATTTTCCCCCGCCTGCAGATCACAGACGGGGGATATTTTTATACCTTAGTCATCCTCTTCCGGTGCTAATTCCGTTGTCTCATGCTCAGGAGGCATGATCTTAGAAAATACGATAAATCCGATGAAAGCTGCTACCAGGCCAGGAATGATCGGCTGGCTGAACTTAATGCCAAAGAGCACGCCTCCGGAAATATGCTCCAGATAAACAACAACGATTGTTCCTGCAAGCAGGGATGCAATGGTTCCTGCCTTGGAAGCTTTCTTCCAGTAATGTCCCATAACATATGGGAAGAAGGAACCGGCTGCACGTAAGGTAAAGCAGAACATCAGGATAGAAACAATGCTCTGGGTATTAAACAGTGCAATAAACATAGATGCAACGCCTACCAGACACATAACGATCTTTGTTACGTTCATAACAGACTGGCTGGAAGCATCCGGTTTTAATACTGCTTTGTAAATATCATTTGCGAAAATAGATCCGGCACCTAACAGGTCAGAGTCGGAACTGGACATGGTTGCGGAAATGATGCCTGCAAACAGCAGACCGCAGATCAGTGCCGGCATGGTGTTCATAGCCAGTACCGGAAGGGCGTAACGGGCGCCTACAGAAGCAAATTTATCTGCGCTGAACTTGCCCATGTTGATCAGTGCCAGTGTAATGATACCTAAAATAGTAGGAACAAATGCGTAAATAAAGTTTACAAGAGCTGCCAGCCATGCGCCGCCCTTTGCTGCTTTCTCATCTTTTGCAGCATAGAAACGGGATACTGCTTCCTGTCCAACAGAGAAGGTTGCTGTATACATAACAACCAGGGAAATAATGCCAAATACATCATAGCCCTTAAACATGCTCAATGTTCCCGGCTCAATGTTTGCAGTTACGCTGCTCCAGCCACCTGCGTAATTTAATGCGAAAGGAATTGCAATGATCATACCGATGACGATCAGGAATACCTGCACAAAGTCAGTCAGTGTAACACTCCACAAGCCGCCCATAATGGAATAAGCAGTAACTACCACTGCCACGATCACAACTGCCACCTGGTAATCAATATTTAACATGGTGGAAAGGATAACCGCTGAGGCAATAAACTGTCCTGCTGTCAGTCCTACCAAAGGAAGCAGCATGATGATCGCTGTGATCAGACCACATTCCTTGCCATAACGTCTGCGGAAATATTCCGGAACGGTCTTAACAGTAGCCGCACGGAATTTCGGTGCAATAAAACTTAAGATTACAAAGGCAATACCCATGGTGGTAATATACCAGGAAGCACTCAGTCCAAAGCCGGACATACCATTCTGTACAACACCCAGGGAACTGCCACCGCCGATCTCCGTTGCAGCCAGTGTTCCTGCCATTAAAAGGGGACCTAATCGTCTTCCTGCTACCATAAAGTCTGTGTTGCTTGTGATCTTGGTGGAAGAATACCAGCCGATCCATAACATAAACAGAAGATACACGACCACAATAGCCGTTACAATAATGTTAGTTCCCATACACATTACCTCCTATGTACGCCCCCGTATTAAGAGCCGCTTTTTATGTATTTATATTAGCACAATCTTTACTTGTTGAAAATATAAAAATCCTGTTAAATTTTATAAATTAAAAATAAAAAAATACCCCTCTGCAGCCTCTTAACGATCAACTGCAAAGGGATATCTGTTTTTAATTCAAATAGGATTTAGAAAATATTACTTATTGCCTTTCAAGTACTCATCAATACCTCTGGCGCCTGCTTTACCAGCTTCCATTGCAAGGATAACGGTTGCTGCGCCTGTTACAGCGTCGCCGCCTGCGTATACGCCTTCCTTGGTGGTCTTGCCGTTGGTTTCATCAGCGATGATGCATTTCCACTTGTTGGTCTCCAGTCCTTCTGTGGTAGAGGAGATCAGTGGGTTTGGAGAAGTACCAAGGGACATGATAACGGTATCTACGTCGATGGTGTAATCAGAACCTTCTACCTCTACTGGTCTGCGGCGTCCGGAAGCATCTGGCTCGCCCAGTTCCATCTTACGTACTACCATGCCGGTTACCCAGTCATTTTCATCAGTTAAGATTTCTACAGGGTTGGTCAGAAGGTCGAAGATAACGCCTTCTTCTTTTGCATGATGAACTTCCTCAGCACGGGCTGGAAGCTCTGCTTCACTTCTTCTGTATACAACATGTACTTCTGCGCCCAGACGAAGAGCGGTTCTTGCAGCATCCATTGCTACGTTTCCGCCGCCTACGATGGCAACTTTCTTGCCTAAGTAGATCGGGGTGTCATAGTCATCGCGGAATGCCTTCATCAGGTTGCTTCTGGTCAGGTACTCATTTGCGGATAATACGCCGTTTGCGTTCTCACCAGGGATACCCATGAACTTAGGAAGTCCGGCACCGGAACCGATAAATACAGCCTTGAAGCCTTCCTCTTCCATCAGTTCGTCAATGGTAACGGACTTGCCGATGATAACGTCTGTTTCGATCTTAACGCCTAATTTCTTAACGTTCTCTACTTCCGGACGTACAACTCTGGTCTTTGGAAGACGGAACTCAGGAATACCATAAGTAAGAACGCCGCCTGGCTCATGAAGTGCCTCGAAAATGGTTACTTCGTAGCCCAGTTTTGCAAGATCTCCTGCACAGGTCAGACCGGAAGGACCGGAACCGATCACAGCTACCTTGATACCATTGGTGGTCTCTGGCTTAGCCGGTACAACGCCGTTCTCTCTGGACCAGTCTGCTACGAAACGCTCCAGTTTACCGATGGAAATAGGATCGCCCTTAAAGCCGCGGATACATTTTCCTTCACACTGGCTCTCCTGTGGACAAACACGTCCGCAGACTGCTGGCAGTGCACTGGACTCAGCGATAGTTGCTGCTGCGTCTTTGAACTTGCCTTCTTTTACTTCTGAAATGAATTTTGGAATGTTGATAGATACAGGGCAGCCCTTAACGCACTGTGCGTTCTTGCAGTTTAAGCAGCGGGTTGCTTCTTCCTGTGCTTCTTCCTGGTTATATCCAAGACATACTTCCTCAAAATTAGTAGCTCTTACCTTTGGATCCTGTTCTCTTACAGGTACTCTCTTTAATACGTCCATTATTCTTCACCTCCGCAGTTTCCGCATCCGCCGTGATGTGTCTTGCCTTCCTGGAATTTCAGGATCGCACGGCCTTCTTCTGTCTTATACATCTGCTGACGTTTCATAGCCTGGTCGAAATCTACCAGATGTCCGTCAAACTCAGGTCCGTCTACACATGCGAACTTCACTTCACCGCCTACAGAAACACGGCATGCTCCACACATACCAGTTCCATCTACCATGATCGGGTTCAGGCTGACGATAGTTGGAATTCCCAGTTCCTTGGTCAGCTTACATACGAATTTCATCATGATCATTGGTCCGATGGCAACACATACATCGTACTTTTTACCCTGATTTTCAACCAGGTCTTTGATAACCTCAGTTACCATGCCCTTACGCTCGTAAGAACCATCATCTGTAGTTACGTACAGATTTCCTGCAACTGCTTTTAACTTATCTTCCAGAATTAAAAGACTCTTGGTCTTGGAACCTTCAATTACATCTACATCAATGCCATGTTCATGCATCCACTTAACCTGCGGGTAAACAGGAGCAGAACCAACACCACCTGCTACGAACAGGTATTTTCTCTTCTTAACTTCTTCTAAGTCTTCTTTTACAAACTCAGATGGCTGTCCTAAAGGACCTACGAAATCCTGGAAATAATCTCCGGCTTTCAGTTCTGCCATACGCATGGTAGAAGCACCTACGATCTGGAATACGATGGTTACCAGACCCTTCTCACGGTCGAAATCGCAGATAGTAAGGGGAATTCTCTCTCCTACTTCATCCATCTTAACGATAACGAATTCTCCTGGCTGACAGGCTCTTGCTACACGGGGTGCTTCCACATCCATCAGATAGATCTTGTCTGCCAGACATTCTGCATTTACAATCTTGTACATGTTTTCCCTCCTAAAATGTTTTATGTCCAGTGGACATTATTTTTTCTATTATAGACCAGGCAGATCACTCTATCCTGATGCTGTAACCTTTTTCCCAGGTCTCCCAGGCTTTTAAGCTCTGGATGCCCTGTCTTTCTTTTAACTCTCCGGTAAAATTCTTTGAGTCACATACTCCATACCATGGTTCAAGACATACAAAGGGGTGTGTCTTTTCTATGGTCCAGACTCCTACAAAAGGAAATCCGTCGCATAATACTGTAACATATGGCTTTCCATCTGTCAAAAGTCCTACACTGCTGATCTGCTCATGATCGAACATATAAGTCAGTGCTGTATCGAAAAATCCTGGTGTTACAGGAACTTTTCCATCTGTAAGTTTCAGATCACCCTGAAGAGAACGGTCCTCATATCCCTCTGCATTAGGAGCCTGATAATGAAGACTGTCCTGATGTTCCCCTGCTTTTACCCCTTCTTTGTTAAATACAAGGGTATAATCGTAAATGTTCTTTCCTTCCGGAACCTGAAATGCCGGATGACCACCGATCATAAACAGCATTTCTTTTCCATTTAAGTTGGTCACTTTCCAGGACGTTTCAATGGTACGTCCTTTTAAACGGTGTGTGATCTCCAGTTCAAAATGGAACGGATATTTTTCCATTGTCTCCGGCGTGTCTTTTAATACGTATGTACACTCATCCATATCGCAAAGGACCGGCTCAAAGTCCATATCTCTTGCAAATCCATGAGAAGAAATATTGTATTCCTTTCCCTCATAGCGGTATTTTCCATTTACAGATTTGGCAATAAATGGAAAAAGGATAGGTGAATGACGGTTCCATACTGCCGGGTCTGCGCTCCACAGGATCTCCCTGTCTGCTTTTTTATCATAGATCCTGGAAAGCTGAGAACCATGACGCTCAACCATGATCAGAAGTTCTTCGTTTTCCAGTGTAAACACGCTGCCGTCACTTTTCATGTTTTTCTCCCCCCAATATCAAATTTTTACATCAGACCTGCTTTCTTACAAAAATTTCCGGTGTATAACACAGACTGAAATAAGTCTGTTCTTCTCCTTCTTCCACCATCTCCCATTCCTGGGATTTCCATAAATTTACAGGAAACTTTACATCTGCATCATATTCATAATCAATATGAGTCAGATAAACGGTATTGCAATAAGGCAGGAACTGTCGGAAAATGCTTTCTCCGCCGATCACATATATATCCTCAGAAGAAAACTGTTTTAAATATTCCAGTGCTTCATCAATATTGTGACATACAACAGCGCCTTTTATCTTATAGGCCGGATTTTCTGAAAGTACCACATTGACGCGGTTTCCAAGAGGCTGTCCACCGGGAAGTCCTTCCAGAGTCTTTCGTCCCATGACCACTACTTTGCCCTGAGTCTCTTTTAAGAAACTCTGCTGCATAGCCGGAATCGTCACTAAGGGCTGTGCTCCTCTGCCAATAGCCCCATTGTTATCAGCTGTTACAAGAAATTTCATCCATTCTGCCTTTCGTAGATCCTGAATTCATAGTCCATTGCAGGCTGTTCGCCTTCTGGTTCATTGGTATATCTGTCACTGACAGATGTTAACTTCCAGCCTGCCTGCTTTTCTAAATCCGGCAGATAGGTATCTGCCTCAAATGTATGGTAAACGTGGGTAATATACGCTTTTTCACACCATGGCAGGAAGGCTTTGTAGATCATGCCACCGCCAATGATGAAAACATCTTCTTTGGGATATTCCTTTAATTTTTCAAGTGTCTCTTCTACGCTGTGGCAGATGACCACACCTTCCGGCACAAAATCCTTATTTCCGGTAAGGACAATGTTCACACGGTTCTTTAATGGCTTTCCCCCTGGAAAACTTTCCAGAGTCTTTCGTCCCATGACTACTATTTTTCCTTTTGTAGTCTCACGGAAATATTTCATGTCACCGGAAATATGGGCTAAAAGTCCGCCATTTTTTCCAATTCCCCAGTTTTCATCTGCTGCTGCGATCAAATTCATGTCCAAACCCCTTGTTTATATTTTAACTACCAGAAGAATTATAACACGTAGTTTTTAAAATTGGAAGATACCAATACCTTTTAGATACCTTTTGCTGAAATTTGTTACAGTTTTGCTGTACTGCATGTCTGAGATTTGCTATACTAGGTAATGGACCGTCTGCGTAAGCAGACAACAGAGCGCGCCCGCGCGTGTCCATAAGTCTATATTCTATGCCATCGCAAAAGGAGACACAAAACCACATGAGTTACGCAGATCAGCTTTTTATACAAAATTGCAAAGACATTCTTACAAACGGAGTCTGGGATACTGACCATGAAGTGCGCCCTGTATGGGAAGACGGCACTCCGGCTCACACCATTAAAAAATTCGGCATTGTAAACCGATACGACTTAAGAAAAGAGTTTCCGGTGATCACACTGCGCCGCACTTATTTTAAATCCGCAGTGGATGAGCTGCTGTGGATCTGGCAGAAAAAGTCCAACAATGTACATGACTTAAAGAGCCATATCTGGGACTCCTGGGCTGATGAGACCGGCAGTATCGGAAAAGCCTACGGATACCAGCTGGGCGTGAAGCATCATTATAAAGAAGGGGATTTCGACCAGGTAGACCGTATCCTTTATGATTTAAAGCACAATCCTTTAAGCCGCCGCATTATGTCCAATATCTACAATCACCATGATTTAAGCGAAATGCACCTGTATCCATGTGCCTACAGCATGACCTTTAATGTATCCGGCGATACCTTAAACGGTATCTTAAACCAGCGTTCCCAGGATATGCTTACTGCAAACAGCTGGAATGTATGCCAGTACGCAGTCCTGATGCACATGTTCGCTCAGGCAAGCGGCTTAAAAGTAGGAGAACTGGTCCATGTGATCGCAGACGCCCATATTTATGACCGCCACATTCCTATGGTAGAAGAACTTCTGAAAAAAGAGCCTTTGCCGGGACCAACTTTATGGGTCGATCCGGAGGTAAAAGATTTCTACCAGTTTACAACAGACAGCTTCAAGCTGGAAAATTACCAGTATCATCCGTTTGATCATAAAGTTCCTGTAGCGATCTGATCAGCAATTTAAAAATACGCCGTTAGGCTTACAGTCTAAAACCGCCCTGCCATCTTTTACATTCAGATGACAGGGCGGTTTTCTGGTTTTCTATTATCGTTACTGTTTAACCATTACATCTTACTATCCCAACTGGATTGCTTTTCTTAATCCAAAGGAATAGATCCATTTTTCTTTTACTTTCTTTCCTGTGAGCTGGGTCAGGGCTCTTCCATAGTAATCTAACTGCACCTGATACCGTTCTTTTAACAGTTCTTCTCCTTTTTGTGTATCTTCTTTGGGTACATAATCTGTTTTGTAGTCAATGAGGATAAATCCATCGGCTTCTTCTATATAAGCGTCGATCACTCCCTGGATCAGCACCAGTTCCTCAGACTGCAGCCCTTTTCCCATTTCACTGGCAGGGATACCTACCATAAACTGGCGCTCCCTGTAAAGTTTTCCTTCCTTTTCAGCCTGTTTCATCCGCTTACCCAGAGGACTTTCCAGAAATTTCCATATATCCCATGGAAAGATGGACTCATAGGCTTCTTCTGTAAGAAAGCCTCGCTGAAACAGGTCTAACAGATCCCCTTCCAGTTTTCTCTGGTCTGTAACAGCAAGCAGATCCAGACATTCTAAGGCACGGTGATAAGCCGTTCCTCTGAATGCACCTTTCTTTCCAGTTTCTGTCTGTTTTTTGCCATCTTCTGCTTCACTGCTTTCCGGTTCCATTTCATGTTCGTGGTCCAGTCTGACTTCGGACAGGTCCTTTCGTTCTGTTCCGATATTTTCTTCTTCACGCCCGATCTGACTCTGTTTTTTCAGTTCCGACACGGACATCTGTGTATACAGGCCTGTATCTTCCAGATAAGGATACTCATAACTTAGCGCCTGATCCAGCTGCTCTTTCATCTGTTCATCGTAAACCTGTTTTGTATCCAGTTTTAACAACTCTTCTTTTACATTTTTCTTTTCCAGCTGCCGCTGCAGTTCTCTGCCGATCAGATGGGTAAGCTGCACCTGTTTTACTTCCATATGTCCAGCGGGAACTGCTGCTTTTGCCATAAGCACCCAGTCTAAAAATGAATTTGCCCCGGACAGGACTGTATAGGGGATCTGTCCATCTGTTAAGGAGAGCTGATCCCATTTTTCCAGTTTATTTTCCAGGGAACGGTCTGTTCCTGTCATGACCAGCACTTCCTTTGCACGGGTCATGGCAACATAGAGAACTCTCAACTCTTCTCCCATAGACTCCAGTTCCATCCGCCGTCTGATGGCCATTTTTTTAAGAGTAGGCGCCTTGGTGCGCAGGTTCAGATCCATTTCATCTGCAGCTGCCCCCAGATCTGCATCTAAAAGCAGCTGGCCATAGGCATCCTGCTTGTTAAATTTCTTTCCCATTCCGGCTAAAAATACAACTGGAAATTCCAGACCCTTACTTTTGTGGATACTCATGATCCGCACAGAATTGCTTTCATCTCCTAAAGAGGCTTCTCCAAAGTCTGTATCATATTTTTTCAGCTTTTCAATGTATCTTACAAAATGAAATAAGCCTCTGTAGCTGGTGGAAGCATAGGCTGCCGCTTTTTCTGCCAGCATATCCAGATTGGCCTTTCTTGTCTCTCCTGCCGGCATGGAGGACACATAATCATAATATCCTGTTTTCCGGTAGATCTGATAAAGAAGCTCATGGACAGGCAGATACCGGCTGTCCTGGCGCAGTTCTTCTGTAAAAGCTGCAAAATATTCCAGTTTTTTCCAGATAGATTTAGCGGTTGCTTTCGGGATCTCTACCTGGCCGATCCGGATCTGCTCTGTTTCCGGATCTTTCTTTTCATCTTCATCCGGATTTTCATCAGAAACAGCCTGTGGATAGATCTCCTCCCACAATTTCCAGGCACCATATACCCCACGGTCCTGTTTTTTCTGGAGATACCGTTTATAGGCAGCGATCATCCATGCCATTTCATCATCCGTCATCCCGACCATAGGGGAGCGCAAAACAGCTGCCATAGGAATATCCTGCATAGGATTATCGATCACAGACAGAAGGCTGAGTACGGTTTCCACTTCCGCTGTTGCAAAATATCCGGTCCTTGTCTGGGCAGTTGCCGGTATTCCTTCATTCATCAGAACATTTACAAAGACCTCAGACCAGCCACTCATACTGCGCAGCAGGATCACCATATCCTTATAGCAGGCTTTTCTGTAACTCTGCCCGTCCTTATCCCACACATACAGACCGTTTTTTTCATCTGTAAAGCTTTTGATCTGTTCTGCGATCATTTTTGCTTCCAGTTCCCTGGCTGTATAATCTGCTGCCTCTTCGTCTAGCTGCTTAAAAGCTTCTGTTCCCGTATCTGCCACAAGAAACTGGACCGGGATCCCCGCTTTTTTCTCTGTCTCTTCAAACGCAGCTCCCGGATAAAGGGCCGTTTCTTCTGTATAACGGATGCCTCCCAGATTTTTCGTCATGATCTGATAGAAAATATCATTGATACAGGTAAGTACACTGGCACGGCTGCGGAAGTTCTGCTGCAGCTCGATCATCTGATGACTGCTTTCTTCCCTGCTGTAAGTATCATATTTTTCCATAAATAACTCCGGCCTTGCCAGACGGAAACGGTAGATACTCTGTTTTACATCACCGACCATAAATACATTTGGCTGGCCCAGCCGTTCCCTGGAAATACTCTGGATCAATGTCTCCTGTACCAGATTGCTGTCCTGATACTCATCTACCAGTATTTCTTCGTATTGTCCGCTTAACTCCCCGGCTGCCTGTGAAGGAACCCGGGTCCCATCTTCCTCTTCTACTGTAAGCACCTGCAGCGTAAGATGTTCCAGGTCATTAAAATCCAGCACATTCCGCTCTCTTTTTGCTTCTGTGTAGGCTGCGTCAAAACGCTTTACCATATCTAAAAGAACCTGGATCACAATTCTGGTATTTCTGATCCCCTCTATTGCTGCTTCCGGTGACTGGCTTCCATAGGTATCCCTGCATTTTTCTGCCGCTTTTTTCACCCTGATGCGCAGATCACTTACATAGGCCTTTTTCTCCGGATCGATCTCTTTGCTTCTGGCTGCTGCCAGACGGTCAAAGGTCAGTTCTGATACTGCATGATAAAAAGCCTCATAAGAGCCGGAAGCTGCTGCTTCCCTGATCTTTTTTAACCGGCTCACATCATTCATCAGCATCGGTTCATAGACAAAAGGACCATTTTCTTCCCTTGCCACCTCCAGGGCTTCTTCTGCCTGGGCAGCCAGTTCTCCCATCTGAAGGCTGATATCCCTTAAAAGAAATCTCATCCACTCACTGGAGTCCAGATCCCCCTCTGCTTCTTTTTCCATCTGCTGTCTGCACTGATCTAACCACTGGTCCGGCCAGGGATGGCTCTGGGAAAAGGTCCATGCCTGAAGGATCACATCTTCCATTGCCTTATCTGATTTTCCACTTCCAAACTGCTCCGAAAACTGTAAAAAGCCGTCATCTGCAGTTTCGTAACATTCTTCTAAGACCTGCTCCATTACATCCCCTTTTAAAAGAGTCAGTTCTCCTTCATCTCCAATGCGGAAAGCCGGGTCAATATCCAGTGCATTATAATGGTTCCGGATCAGATCCAGGCAGAAACTGTCAATGGTCATGATCTTTGCCTGGGGGATCAGGGCTGACTGAAGCCACAGGTGCTCATTTCCAGGATCTTCTTTCAGCTTTTTTTCCACAGCTGCCCCGATCCGCTCCCGCATCTCAGAAGCTGCCGCATTGGTAAAAGTCATAACAAGAAGCTGGTCAATATTTAAAGGATGGGTTCCTTCACTGATCATGGAAATGATCCTTTCAACCAGCACCGCTGTTTTTCCGCTTCCTGCTGCTGCAGATACCAGCAGGTTTCTGTTTCTGCTGTCTATAACCTGCTGCTGTTTTTCTGTCCATTTCATCTTTTATTCATCCCCTTCCCCGTTTTTATCTTCCTTCATGCCACCCTTTTCCTCGATTTCCTGCCATACTTCCTCCGGCTTCATAGAGTGAAGCCGCCTGAAACCATAGCCCGCCGTTTTCGTATCAAAACCGCAGACTGCATGGTACGGGCAGTAATCACAGGCCGTTCTGTCTCCGTCTTTATAAGGTGCCAGTCCATTTTCACCTTTTAAAATAGCCTGTCCGGACTGTTTTAACCGTTTTCCCACAAATCGGCGAAGAGCCTGGAAACGTGCTTCTCCTGCCACACTGGATTTTGCTTCCTGTACATAACCGTCTTTTACAGCAACGGGTATTACGTCTGACTCCTTCTGGATCTCACGATCCAGGTGATGGATCACCTCCAGATCGCTGTTTACCAGTCCGTTCATACGAAGCTGCTTTAAGATCTGTTTTTCGATCTCCTCCGGTGTCATTTCCCCTTCTTTTTTGATCATGGGGTCTTTGATATTGTAATAGAAAATTCCTGCCGGAACTGCGGTTTTTTCCGGATTTTTCCGTTCTTCCATTTCCAGGGCCGCATCCATATATACCACCAGCTGAAGCTGCAGGCCATAGTACAGTGCTGCCAGATCAAAGGAGGTATTTCCTGATTTATAGTCAATGATCTTTACATACACATGTTTTTCATCTTCACAGAGATCCAGACGGTCGATCCGGCCCTTTAACAGCAGTTCTTCATCCTCTGACAGGCGGATCTTCATTGCCTTTAAATTGTCAATAGCAGAAAAGGACACTTCAAAACCGGAGGGCACAAAATCCCCTTTCTTCACCTGCTCTGCCAGCGCCCAGATGGTACGGTCGGTAATCCGCTCCACACGCTTTGCCAGATAAGTATTTCTGGCAGAACTGGACATAATGGTATTTCCGTACTGGGATGTCACCTGGTCCACACATTTTTTCACCAGTTCTTTTCGTTCTTCTTCTGTAATATTGCTCCAGTCCATCCCATTTTCATGGATCACCTCAAAACACTGGTCTAAGGACTGGTGGAACAGATTTCCCATATCCACTGCCTCTAACTGGTACTCCTGACGTTCCATTAATTCCAGACCGTATTTCAAGAAATGAGCATAGGCGCAGGCAGCAAACTGCTCTAACCTGGTAACACTTCCCTGAAGTTTCTGTCCGTAAAGGGCTCTGGCTGCCGCACGGCCGATTCCCTTATCTTCATAAACAAAAAAGGCTGCATCTGTCAGTTTTTCTACCAGTTTCCTGTACTCTTCCTGTCCATAAAAACGACGGAACAATTCCAGAAAGGTTCCCTGGGCTTCTTTTAACTGTTCCAGATTTTTATCTCCTGCTTCCCGCAGTCCTGCCATCAGCTTTTTTAAACCATCTTCCGCTGTCCATACCGGCCATTCCTCTTCCCGCTTTTCCCTTGGCACCATTTCCGGGAACAGTCTGCGGATCTCCCCGATCAGACTGGAAGGATGGCAGCTTTTGCCCTGACCATTCATAGCCGCATAGGTGATCACCAGCTGCCTGGAAGGCTTGGAAAGCATGAGATACAGATAGAATTTCTGGATACAGCCCTCTTCCCTTGCAGTAGGTGCAAGTTCCATATGAAGGCTCTTAAACACTTCTCTGTCCCCGTCATTTAACAGGCTTCCTCCCGCCTTTCTCTGAGGAACAATGCCTTCGTTCACACCTGTGAAAAATAATACTTTTACAGACTCCAGACGGCTTCGGGTAATATCTCCGATCATCACCTGGTCTGCTGTTGCAGGAAGGACACCGATCTTGATCTCTTCAAAACCTGCATCCAGGATCTGGATATAATTTTTCATATCCGCCTTTTCGTCCCCTAAAAGGCCCTCTAACCGTTCTAACAGCTCCATGACCCGCTCATAGACCTGGCTGTATTCTCTGGCCCGGTTCTCATCTCCCGGTTCCTTCCGCTCCAGAAAATAGTTGCTGAAACTTTCCAGCTTTTCTTCCAGCTTCATGCTTTCAAGGACCTGGCGCAAAACCGTGGTAACAGAAGAAATGGTGGCATTTTCCTCTTTAAAAGCCTGGCGCAGGACCTTTAAAGGTTCTAACATCCACTGACGGTACTGGTTCAGTTCTTCCAGACTCAGCCGTTCCCCGCCTCTGCATGGCTTTTCCCAGATCATATCCCAGTTTTTCCAGCCTTTGATCCCCAGGGCTCTTGCATAGTTTTCCATCCGGTCTGTAAGAACCTGTGCTTCCTCCCTGGAATAGGTTTCATCATAGACAAAACCTGTTTTCAGATAACGGAAAATGCTTTCGTAAGAAGCATCTTTTACACCATCTAACGCAGCCCTTATAAGCTCGATAAAAGGATTTTCCAGAATACTCTTTTTATCATCCAGAAAATACGGGATCCCTGCCTCATCAAACCGGTGGGCGATCTCTTTTCCATAAGAAGCCAGATCTCCTGTGACTACTGCCAGATCCCGGTAGCGCATGCCTTCCTTCTGCACTTTTTCATTAATGCAGCTGCACACATATTCCGTCTCTTCTGCCGGATTTTTTCCCCGGAAGATCTGAATGTCCTGAGGATCATTTTTCCATATTTTCCCATTATAACGGTATAAATTCTGCTCCAAAAAATCCAGCTGGGGGCTTTCCTTAAAACGCCAGGCCGGGCGGTTATCACACCATACTTCCTTTAAAACAGGAATATGATGTTCCTCTGCCATTTTTCTCAACCTGCATACAGTATGCCGTCCCATGTAAAATAAATGCTGCATGGTACATTCTTTATAAAGCATTTCCCTTGGATCTGCAGTAACACAGCAGATCACCTCCCTGCTGTGGATCATAAACAGTTCTGCAAGACGGTACTGCACCGGCGTAAAACCGGTATAACCATCCAAAAGGATCACGCTGTTTTTTAAAGGTTCCCACTGTGGCAGTTTTCTGCACAGAATATCCAGGATCTCTTCTGCCGTAATATAATGAGACTCAATATAATCTTTAAATCCCCCATAAACGGTCTTCAGATCCCCCAGTTTATCTTTTAACAGTACACGGTCTGTTTCTTCCTCTACCATTGCCAGGTCTTCTACGCTTACCCCGTACTGACAAAGCTCCGAGATCTGGGATTTTAACTGGTTGATAAAGCCTGGCTGTTCCAGATGGCCTCCGTACAGTTTCAGTTCTTTTTTCAGTTTTCCCGCTACCTTTCGGATGACCATGGATTTTCCCATATCATCTAAAACCTGGGGCAGCTGTACTCCCAGATCTTCAAAAACCCTGTATGCAAGACGTTTAAAGCTTAAAACATCAATATTAAGAAGTCCATGTCTGGGGTGTAAGCGCACCAGTTCTTTCTGGGTCTGCATGGTATACTGTTCCGGCACAATAAAAAGATACTGTATGTCCGGATGTTCTTCGGACTCTTTTATCACCTTTTCGTAAAGATACCTTGTTTTTCCGGAGCCGCTGCCCCCTGCAATAAACTGCAATGACATATTTTCACCTTTCCTTTCATATGCTGTAACAAATTCTACCAGAGGTCCTGATCATGAGCTCCAAGACAAAAATCGTAGTGCTGCGGATGAAAGAAGTGATCTATACTGCCATTTTTGTAGGTCTGGCCATCCTTCTTCTCATCCTGTGCTTTATTATGTTCCGTCCTGAAAAAAAGGCCGTTCCTTCTGCCAGCACGTACATACCCGGCAAATACAGTGCCAGCCTCACTCTTGGAAATGAACATGTAAATGTGGAAGTCACTGTAGACGCTGACCAGATCCTGGATGTAAGCCTGGTCCATTTAAACGAAGCAGTTTCAACCATGTACCCTTTAATGCAGCCTTCTATGAATGAACTTGCGCCCCAGATCTTAAACACCCAGTCTACCAAAGACCTTACGTTCCCTGAGTCTTCCCGTTATACCTGTATGACACTTTTAAAAGCAGTAGACAATGCCCTTGAAAAAGCCAGGGAATAAGAAAAACCGGCACAAACCTATCCAAAATCTACAAAAAGGCCGCCGCAAAGATCTTCTTCCTCTTGCGGCAGCCTTTTTCTCATCATTCCTTTTCTTCCGATCCATCCCCATACAGTCCTGCAAACAGTTCTGCCGACACATAGGCCGTTACTTTGATCCCCTCTTCTGTATATTCTTCTGAAAGCAGCTGTCCATATTTGCGGATGGTCTGCAGCTTTCCTGCCTGGGAATAAGAATAGGTCTTTTCCAGATAAACTCTCCTGCTGCGGATGATATTACCCAGTATCTCCTCTAATTCTTTTAAACCATCCCCGTTTTTAGCAGAGATACGCACCTGGTAATCTGCGGAGAAATCCCTTGGAATCGGCAGGCCGCTTTCTTCTAAACGGTCTGTTTTATTAAACACAGTAACGATGGTCTTATCTGTGATCCCCAATTCCCGCAAAGTTTCTTTTACAACATGCATATGCATATCCATCTGGGGATTGGAACAGTCCACTACATGAAGGACGATATCACTGTAGCGTGCCTCTTCCAGGGTACTTTTAAATGCTTCTACCAGATGGTGGGGCAGTTTGTTGATAAAACCAACGGTATCTGTAAGAAGGATCTGCTGTCCGTCTCCCAGTGTAAAACTGCGGGTCGTTGGGTCCAGCGTAGCAAAAAGTTTATCCTCTGCCAGGATCCCCGCTCCAGTAAGACGATTTAACAACGTGGACTTTCCTGCATTGGTATAGCCTACGATCGCAGCTGTCAACGCATGGTCTTTTCCACGTTGCTGTCTGGTCACTTCCCGGTGGCGTTTTACATCTTCCAGCTCTTTCTTTAACTGACCAATGCGCTGGTGAATAAGACGGCGGTCTGTTTCCAGTTTTTTCTCACCAGGTCCTCTTGTACCGATACCGCCTCCCAGTCTGGAAAGAGAGGAACGCATTCCCACCAGACGGATGGCACGGTATTTTAACTGGGCCAGTTCTACCTGGATCTTGCCTTCCCTTGTATTGGCTCTGGCTGCAAAGATATCCAGGATGACCATGGTACGGTCCATCACCTTTGTATCCAGTATATCTTCCAGATTTTTGAGCTGTGCAGGGGAAAGTTCATCGTCACAGATCACGCCTGTAGCCCCTGTTTCGTAAAGCATCTCCCGCAGTTCCTGCAGTTTTCCTTTTCCCAGATAGGTTCCCGGATGAACGCTTTCCCGGTTCTGGATCACACGGCCTACAGTCTTTGCCCCGGCTGTATCTGCCAGTTCTTTTAACTCATCTAAAGAGCGTTCTGCCATATCTGTTTCACTGGTACTTACTGCTGCCAGTATTACCCGTTCTTCCAGTTCCTTTAAATCAATCACCGGTGTATTATTCCTCCTGTCTGGTCTTTAAAAAGTCGATCTCATGCCGGGCGTCTTCATCATCCCCAAATACCTTGATATAAGTCTCAAATTCTGCCTGTGCCTGACGGTACTGCTGTCTGTATTCCAGGCAGACTGCCTTGTTATAAGCCAGTTCTTTTAAAAGTGTAAGTCCCTGGGTATCTTCTTTCGGGATCGCAGCAGCTGCCTGATCCAGTTCTGCCCCGGTTCCTGCTTTATATCCGGTGATCAGGGCATTATATCCCTTGTCAAACGTATCAGCAGCTGTTTCATAATCCTCTTCAGCCATCTGGCATAGACCCAGCTGATTATAAATCCTGCTTTCCAGTTTTTCTCCCGTTTTTCCACTGTTTAATGCCTCTTCATAAAGACTTTTTGCTGTTTCAGAGTCCTGTGCCTTTACGCAGGCAGAACCTGCAGCGATCAGTGCCTCTTCATATCCCGGTGAACGGACGCCTTCTTTTTCCATTCCCAGTGCTTCTCTGTAATAAGAAACTGCCTGATCCTTGTCCTCTAACTTTCCTGCGCAGACCGCCTTCATATACAGGCTGGAGATCTTATCTCCGCCCTGCTCTGCTACCAGGTCATAGGTGTGGGAAGCTGCCTCATAGTCTGCCAGAAGCATTTCCGCTTCTGCCCGGTACCACAACACATCTGCATTAAATGCAGAGGCTTTATTTGACTTGTTTCCTGCCTTTTCAAGAGCCTGGTCAAAATCAGCCACAGCGCCTTCTAAGTCACCGGAATTTAATTTTTCAATTCCCTCTTTTCTCAGCTGTGTCTTTCCGGGACCGGCAAATCTTTCCACCAGTTTTCCAACGCCAAATACCAGAAGGACCACTAAAAGGATACAGCAAAGTCCAATAAGAACATTTTTCAGGCGCCTGTTCCTTCTGCGCCTTCTAAGGGTACTGGATCTGCTCCTTCCACTGGAATATCTTCCTCTCCCTGCGCTTCTCCTGCTTCTGTTTACAGGTCTGTTTCCCATATTACTAACCTCTTTTACTGTCTGTACTGCCAAAACCGCCGTTTCTCTGTTCGCTGCAGTCATCATCTTCTGTAATTCCAAATGGGAAGAAAATTCCCTGGGCAAATCCTGCACCTTCTGACAGTTCTACGGTCTTGTCTTCCTTTGTATCATTGGTCAGTTTGATAAAAATATGACCCTCATTATCAGAGAAGAAATAGTCACTGTCAATGATGCCAACTGTATTATTTAACTGCAGACGGTACTTAAATCCAAGGCTGCTTCTTGGGAATACAGCAAGTACCCAGCCCTCATTCATCTCTGCACGGATGCCTGTAGGGATCTTAACGATCTCACCCGGACGGATGGTCACAGCTACCGGTGTATAAAAATCATAACCTGCGGATCCTGCAGTTGCCCTTGCAGGCAGACGGATCCCTTCATAAATTCTTTTGATCTCTTCTGTTTCAATGGGACCGAAGGTATCTTTCCAGTCACCTTCAAACTGTTCATAACTTACTTTATGAAATTTTGCAATTCTTTCCATGTGTGTGTTTACTCCTGTCTTTCTATGCTGCTTTTCTTCTTTTCATTACTCCTGGTAAAGACGGACCTCTCCTGCGCGAAGGGATGCTTTTACATCGATCACACGCTGGTTGGCACTGCCTTTCCAGTGAAGATTATTGTCTTTTTCTTCGATCTTAAATTTCCCGTCTACGATCACATCTATATTGGAAAGAAATGACAGATGGCAGATCTCTTCCCATTCATAACCGGTATACAGCCAGATGGTCTTATCTGGAAATTTTTCCCGGATCTCTTTTGCAAGTGCCCCGATCTCTTCCCTGTTTTCCAGATGAAAGGGATCGCCGCCGCTGAAAGTCACACCGGAAACATAGTCTTTTTTCAGTTCTTCAAATAATTCTTCTTTTGCCTGCTCATCAAAAACCAGTCCGCCATTAATATCCCATGTAACAGGATTATGGCACTGAGGACAATGATGGCTGCAGCCTGCCACCCAAAGCACAGTCCGCAGCCCTTCTCCATTGAGCATATCGTCTTTCGTTATGTTATGGTAACGCATATCTTACTTCTCCAGTTCTGAGGTACAATGTGGACACCGAACTGCCTTAATAGGAATCATGCTCTTGCAATATGGGCATTCTTTCTCTGTAGGCGCTTTTGGTGCTTCCGAAGCCTTTCCAATTTTTTCCAGTTTATTGATCGCCTTGATGACCATAAATACAACAAAAGCCATCAGCAAGAAATTGATCGCCTGGGTGATAAAAGAACCATAATTAATGGTAGCTGTCACTTCATTGGCTGCTGCCAGTGTTGGATATTTGTTGCCGTCTAAGGCAATAAACATGTTGGAAAAATCGATCTTTCCAGTGAAAATACTTAATACCGGCATAAAAATATCATTTACAAGGGAATTAACGATTGATGTAAATGCACTGCCAATGATCATACCTACGGCCAGATCGATCATGTTGCCCTTTAATGCAAACGCTTTGAATTCTTCCAAAAACTTTTTCATCTGTCCCGCCTCCATTTTCATTTACAGTAATGCTGTTGGTATCAGTCTATCATAATCCAGGGGATTTTTCCACTTGATTTTCCTGTATGTGCTCTGTATGCACTATTTAATGCATAATTTATACACTCTTTTTCAAGCTAATGTTTTTTGTGTTACTGGGATAAAATACTAATATAATCGTACTTGACAGAAGGAGAAGCTATGAGTTTTGAACTGGACCGCATAGAGGAGCTGTGTAATGACCGTGGTTGGAGCCATTACCGCCTTGCAAAGGAAATGGATATTTCCCCAAACAGCATAGGAAATCTTTTCCGCCGCACCACTGTGCCCAGTATTCCTACACTCCGCCATATATGCCAGGTATTCGGTATCTCCATGGGAGAGTTTTACAGTACAGACGGCAGCCAGACGATCTTAAACAAGCAACAGAAATATGTACTTGACCTTTATAACCAGCTTGGTCCGTCTAATAAGATCCGGGCAGAATCTTATCTGGAAGGATTGGCTGACGGGTCTTATCGGAAGAAAAGGAATAAAAAAGAGAAAGAAAAAGACAGCCGATGATTTTGTCGGGCTGTCTTTTTCTTGTGTACTTTTGTTCGTGTACGGTCCACTCGCAAACACGCGCTAGCGTGCTCTACTGTCTGCTATCGCAGACGGATCGTTCGTTAGACTCGCAAACACGCGCTACCGCGCTCCACCGCCTGCTATCGCAGGCAGTTTGCTCGTTGATGACGCAAGAAAAACAAATGCCGCCTTTTGGGCGGCGCTTGTTTTTCTTCTGCGTTCATCACATGCTTACTCTCTCTGCGATCTCGGCCATTTTGGATTCGTTTAGTCTTGTATCGCCTTTGACCCTTGAATAACTTAAATATCCGTTCATTCTGTCGATCTTCGTCAGGTTTTTGCTGCCGCAGGCCGGGCAGACATCCATTTCCAGTTCTTCGTGGCCGCAGTCATCGCAGTAAGCCAGTGACAGGTTTACGCCTTCGTAAAATCCCATTCTCATGGCTCTGCGCACCAGGGTGCGGATGGCTTCTTTATTGTAGCTGATGGGGTATTTTACATACTGGATCTTGCCGCCGTTGCTTAACTCCCAGAAACGATATTCCAGATCCTGTTTTTCAATCGGGGTGATATCTTCGGTTACGTGGCAGTGGAAGCCGTTGCTTACATACTCTCTGTCAGATACATTTTCAATAATGCCGTATTTTTTACGGAACTGCTTTACCTGCAGGCCGCAAAGGTTCTCTGCCGGTGTTGCATAGATGGCATAGAGATTGCCGTCTTCTTCTTTAAACTCATCGATCTTTTTATTGATATGCTCCAATACTTCCAGTGCAAACTGACCGTCTTCTACTAAAGACTTCTTATTATACAGCTGCTGCAGCTCATTAAACGCTGTAATACCAAAGGAAGCAGTAGCAGTTTTTAATAATGGTTTTATTTTGTCGTGAAGACCTAAATGGCCGCCGTAAAATCCGCCTTCACAGTATGCCAGCGGATTGGTAGAAGCTTTCATCTCACCTAAGTATGCATAGGTACGGATATGGATCCTTCTGATCAGTTCCAGATAGTAATCTAAAACCTCATAAAAATCACGGTTTTCCTGTCTTGCCTTTGCCAGGATCATAGGAAGATGAAGGCTGACTACACCGATATTAAAACGTCCTTCAAATACGGGCTCGTCTTTGTCATCTGCCGGATGCATGCCCCCTCTTTCATACCACGGTGACAGGAACGCACGACAGCCCATTGGAGAGATGATCTTTCCGTATTTTTTGTACATGCTGGCAATATAGCCTTCTCCTGTAAGGGAAAGCCAGTCCGGATACATGGTCTTGCTGGAGCAGTCAATACCTGCCTCAAATACATCCTCTAACTCACCGCCTGGTCCGTGAAGCTTTTCATCATAGAGAAATACCACTTTCGGGAACAGTACCGGTTTTTTGTGGCCTGCTTTTCCCTGTCCGCCTTTTCGCACTTTTAACATGGTCATGGTTGCCATTTTTGCAAAGCGGCTGGTTCCTGTACCTGCAGTCATTGTGATAAACGGATAGTCACCGCGGCTGGAAGAAACGGAGTTAAACTTGTATTCCCATCCCTGAAATCCCTGTTCCATATCTCTCTGTACATCTGCCCAGGCAACTTCTTCTACTTTTTCTTCCGGCAATCCCAATTTTCTGTACTTTTCAAGATATTTTGCATAAGACTTTTCTGCATAAGGCGCCAGGATATTCTCCACACTTGGCACTGTAAAACCGCCATACTGCTGGCTGGCTGCACTTAAAACAATATCACCGATCACGTCAAAGGCTACATCCAGTGTTTTCGGCTCATTGTACCACAGATTTCCCATTTCAAAACCGCCGGTAAGCACAGATTTTACATCAAAGAGACAGCAGTTCATAGTATCTCTTCTGGCAGACATATCGTGAATGTAGATATAACCTTCCCTGCACGCCTGCAGTTCTTCTACTGTCATAAAAAACTTCTGATAAAGGGATTTATTCAGCTCATTAAAGATCAGACTGCGCTTGGTGGAAACCAGAGCACTGTCTGTATTGCTGTTTTCCTTATCTCCAATGTACATAATGGACTGGCTTTTCTTGTATACATCATCCAGCATCCGCACAAAATCCTGCTTATAATTGCGGTAGTCCCGGTAACTTTTTGCAACCAGCGGATTGACCTTTTCCAGCGCTCCTTCTACAATGTTGTGCATCTGAGCGATGGGGATCAGTTCCTGGTCCATCTCCTCTGCCTTTTCTTCCACAAATTCACAGATAAAATTCCGCTCTGCCCTTGAAAATGTGATCATGGCTCTCTCTGCTGACTTGCTGATAGCAGAAAGCACCTTCTGCACATTAAAATCTTCCCTGGTACCGTCTTTTTTTACAACCTTTATCTTACTGCAGTCCATTCTTTCACCTTTCCTGTCTGTTTTTTTTGCTTGTATACTATATATTGTGTTTCATTTATCTTTTATATACTATATATCTTTTCTCGCGTATGTTATCGTATCATGCCTGTTTCCGTCCGTCAAGACCCACGTTTTCACTATTTTCTTGAAAATAATAACTATAAAAGATATAATGTAAGGAGCAAACCGTCTGCGATAGCAGACAGTGGAGCGCGATAGCGCGGGGTTTGTGAGTTTACTGAGCAAAACAAAAAACGAGTAAGGAGACAACATGCTGATCACCTATCTGACTGCTACCGCCTGTGCAGCTGCTGCCATATGCCTTGGCAGATCAGAATATGAAAAGAAGGCTCTGTCTGTGGAGGAAATGACCCTTTACAGTGACAAAGTATCCAAAGACCGTACCTTTATTTTTCTGTCCGATCTCCATGAAAACACCTTTGGACCGGACAATGAAAAACTGATCCGGGCTATTGATAAAATACGGCCGGATGCTATCTTAAACGGCGGCGATCTTATTGTCACAAAAGGAAAACATGCAAAGACCAGGCATGCCCTTTCCCTTATAAAAGAACTTGCCACCCGCTATCCTGTTTACTGCGGGGAAGGAAACCATGAAAACCGGATCGACTGGGAGCCGGAAACTTATGGTGTATCCGGAAGCCAATACCGGAAGGAATTAAAAAAAGCAGGGGCTATCTGCCTGAAAGACCAGTCTGCCTTATTTGACCATGAGATAGAAATAACAGGACTGGATCTGGATCATCCATATTATGGAAAAGCATTGTTCCATCCTCTTCCTTCCATGCCTTCTGATTATATAGAAAAAAAAGCTGGAAAAGCGGACCCGGATCATTTTCAGATCCTGTTAGCCCACTCTCCTTTATATTTCGATGCCTATGCAAAATGGGGCGCTGATCTTACCCTGTCAGGCCATTTTCACGGAGGGACCATACGGCTTCCCGGACTTGGCGGTGTTATGACCCCTCAATATCAGTTTTTCCTTCCCTGGTGCGCCGGGATCTTTGAAAAACAGGGGCATTACATGGCAGTAAGCCGCGGTCTTGGAACCCATTCCATCAACATACGTTTAAATAACCGGCCACAGCTTTTAGTGATCCGCATCTGTCACCCAAAAGAGGGAAGCTGTGCAAAGCCCACCCTGAAAAGGATATTATAAAATGGAAACCATTACCTATAAACTGGAGCATTTTGAAGGTCCTCTGGACCTGCTCCTTCATTTGATTGAGAAAAATAAAGTGGATATCTACGATATTCCCATTGTAGAGATCACCGCCCAGTATCTGGAATATGTGCGTAACATGGAACGGGAAGACTTAAACCTCGTCAGCGAATTCCTTGTTATGGCAGCCACACTGTTAGATATTAAAGCAAAAATGCTCCTTCCAAAAGAGGTGGATGAAGAAGGAGAAGAAGTGGATCCCCGTGCAGAGCTGGTAGCCCGCCTGTTAGAATATAAACGCTATAAGATACTGGCAGAAGAACTGGCAGACCGTGAGGAAAACGCTGCCGGTCATTTTTACAAGGCATCTTCTCTTCCGCCGGAAGTAGCTAAATACCGGCCGCCTACAGATTTAGATGAACTGCTTGATGGTCTTACCCTTGCAAAATTACAGCGTATTTTTGAGCAGGTAATGAAGCGCAAAGAATACAAAGTAGACCCCATCCGAAGCAAATTCGGCACCATTCACCGGGAACCGGTCAGTCTGGAACAGAAGATCACCTCTGTTATGGATTATGCAAGAAAAGCCCGCCGTTTCAGTTTCCGCCAGCTTCTTGAGAAACAGACGGATAAACTTGAAGTAGTCGTTACATTTTTAGCGGTCCTTGAATTAATGAAAATTGGAAAGATCCATTTAACCCAGGAAGAAACTTTCGGGGAAATGGACATTGAGACCATAGAACCGGAAGGTCAGGAAGAAGACTTAAACTTAGAGCAGGTAAGCGACCTTGTGTAGCGCCGCAATCCCCGGCTGCCACACAACAGATATCTGCCCCAGGAGGACATAAATTGGAAGAATTAACCATAGACAATACACCTGTAACCAACGAAAAAGACCAGGAAGCCGTTATTGAAGCCGTCCTGTTTACCATGGGCAGCGCCGTAGAATTAAAACAGCTGGCTACTGCCATCGGACAGGATAAAGAAACAGCAAAAGCAGCGGTGGAACGGCTGATGAAACGCTATCAGACCGGCAAACATGGCATGGAAATCTTACAGTTAGAAGACAGCTACCAGATGTGTACCCAGTCAAAATACTACTCCAACCTGATCCGTATTGCCTCTGCCCCTAAAAAGCAGGTGCTTTCTGATATTGTTTTAGAGACACTTTCCATCATTGCCTACCGTCAGCCTGTGACCAAGCTGGAGATTGAGAAGATCCGCGGCGTCAAATCGGACCACGCAGTCAACCGTCTGGTGGAATACAACCTGGTTTATGAGGCAGGCCGTTTGGATGCACCGGGACGTCCGGCGCTCTTCGCCACTACGGAAGAATTTATGCGCCGCTTCGGCATTGGTACCTTAAGCGATCTTCCAAATATGGATCCGGAACAGGAAGACGAGATCCGGACAGCAGTGGAAGAAGAACTTAAGTTTAAATTAGAAGAACTGGGAAGTTCCAATGCAACCGAAGAGGCGCAGGAACTGTTGGAAGCTGCTGTAACAAAGGAACAGGAGCAGGAAAAAGAATAGGAGGCTTACCATGATCACTTACCAACGTTTATGGGAAACAATGAAAAAGCGGGGCATTACCCAGTATCATCTGATCAAACGTGAGAAATTCAGTGCCGGACAGATCGGACGTCTGAAAAATAACCAGACCGTTTCCACCCAGACTTTAGATACCCTGTGCCGGCTGCTCTCCTGCCGCATTGAAGATATTGTTACCTACATACCCGATGGCGGAGAACATTTGCCTGACCCAGAGCCGGATCAGACCAGCCCGGTTCCTTCTAAAAAAGTCACCAAAAGTGAAAAGCCGGATAAAAGTGACAAAACGGAAAAAAGCGATAAAAAGAATAAAAAGAAGAGCAAAAAGAAAAATAAAGACAAAGATAAGAAACAGGGAGACTGATGAATACGTCAGCCTCCCTTTACAAATTTTGTAGGTGATTTTAAGGTATATTTCTTAAATACAGAGCAGAAATGTTTATAATCGGAAAATCCCACTGCTTCTGAGATCTCACTGATCCGGTATTCTTTGGTGTTTAACAGGGTGATCGCCTGCTGTACCCGGTATTTGTTCAGGAAATCAAGGAAGGTCTGTCCTGTGATCTCTTTAAACTTACGGCTTAAATAGCTGGCGCTGACTCCCATTTCTTCGGAAATGGACTCAATACTCAGCTTCTCTCCATACCGCGTCCGGATGGCTTCCAACAGCTTTGAAACATAACCATTTTCTGAACGGTCCAGTTTCATATAATATTCCAGGTTCAGGTTGCCGCCTTCTAACTCTGCCTGTTCCATGGCATATTCTACCTGACGCACGCTGGTGATCTCTTCTCCCAGTTTTTTCATGATCTGGGCCAGCTTTTCTTCATCTACCGGCTTTAACAGATACTCGCAGACTCTTGCCTCAATAGCCCTTCTGGCATAGTCAAACTCTGCATAGCTGGTAAGAAGGATGCTTTTAAACTTTACTTTTTCTGATGCCTTCTGTATCATTTCAATACCATCCATAAAAGGCATACAGATATCAGCGATCACCACATCCGGCTTGTACTCCAGGATCCGTTCATAGCCTTCCTGTCCATTGGAAGCCTCTGCCACTACCACACAGTCCATGGAAAGCCAGTCTATGGTAAATACAAGACCCTTTCGTATCATGTCCTCATCTTCCACTATCATTACCCGAAGCATCGTTATTATCCCCCTGTACTGAATGCACATTTTTTTCTGCTACTGCCGGAAGTGTGACTACCAAAGTGGTTCCATGGCCTTCCAGGCTGCGTATTTCCACACCATAAGGATATCCATAGAGAAGCTGGATCCTGCGGTGTATATTATAAAGTCCGGAATGTCTTCCCGGCGCTTCTTTCTGGTTCATAAGAGCACACAGTTTTTCAACCATAGCAGCACTCATTCCCACTCCGTCATCCCGGCAGATCATCATCAGTTTTTCCTCATGGATGTATGCCTTTAACTCTACATGAAGATTTAACTGATTGCCAAAGCCATATTTTACAGAATTTTCGATCATAGGCTGCAACACCAGCTTTGGGATCAGACATTGCATACACTCCGGCGCAATATCGATCTTATATTCAAACCTGCTTCCAAAACGCATTTCCAGAATGGACAGATAATTATTTAAATGTCCCAGGTCCTCTTCCAAAGTAACCTGCTCCCTGCTGCCATCCAGGCTGTAACGCAAAAGCTTGGATAATGAAAATACCATGCGTTCTGCAGTTGCAGGTTCCAGTTTGCACATATACCGGATATTTTCCAGTGTATTATAGAGAAAATGGGGATTAAACTGGGATTCCAGCTGCTTTGTCTGGGCCAGAGCCAGAAGTTCTGTCATTTTCTGGTTGTTCTCCATCTGCTCTTTCAGGCTGGTAATGGTCTCATTGTAGGCTTCCGCGATCATCTTAAATTCATTGTCACGGTCAATAGCTCCTGTCCGTTCCAGATTTCCCTGTCTGGCAAGTTCCATTCCATCTAACAGTTTATACAGATCTTCCGTCTTTCGCTCTGTCACCTGTTTGGACTGGAACAGTACCCAGGCAGTCATCAAAAGCAGGGCCACTGCTACCAGTATACCAGCAAAGACCAAAGATGTAAGCACATTTTGCACATCGGACATAACATAAATATGAAAACGGCCGTTTTCCAGGTTATTTTCTGATGTAAAATAAGTCTTCTGGTCCAAGCGCATGTAAGCTCCTGCTTCTTTTACTGCCGGCCGTACCTGATTGCTGTCTGTAAGGAACAGGCCATTATTGCAAAAATACGCCCAGCCATAGCGGTCTGTCACTGCCACCTGTTCTCCTGACCGGGCAAGGGTCCTTAAAAGCCCGCTTCCCGGAACTGCAAGAATGATATAACGTCCGTTTCCATCTTCTGAACCTACCCAGCGCCCGAAAACAGCTGTACTTGCCCCGCTATCCCAGCCATTCATCAGCCGGAAGGCCGTTTGTCCCGGTCTGGCATCCATAGCTGCATAAATTCCCCACTCTACTTCCTGTCTCTTGTTAAGATAAGAGGGCAGTTTCTCTTTATTCGATAAAAGCAGCCTTCCTCTCTGGTCTACTAAATACAGTTCCGGTTCATATCCCGCCTGTTCAGAGATCCCATAAAAGATCTGGAAAATGCGGTTTCGCTCCAGTACATAACCTGGGCCCGATACTGCCTGAGGAAGTTCTGCCAGCGTTTCAATCCCCTGTTCACAGCTTTCCACTGTCTGTTTTACCCGTCCAGTCACATAAGCCAGATAGTCCCGGTTGGCCCGTTCTCTCCCATGAAGCAGAACTGCCATAAAAAGAATCCCGCAGAAAAATGTAAACAGCGCTGCTGGAAGGATGGCATAAATGGCAAACATCCGCCATAATTCATCCCGAAAATAACGTTCCCGTTTCATTTCCCGGACACCTCCCTGAAAATATCTACAAACCTGTTCTGCCACTGCTCCTTCTTTTCATTGACCAGTGCTTCATCCGCTGTGATCATATGAATCTCCTCTTTATCCGGAAGATAGGCAGCTGCTTCTACATCCTTTCGCACAGAGCGGCGGTCCAGGCTGTCTGCGATCACAGTCTGGGCAGCTTTTCCTGTAACAAAATCCACATATTCTTCTGCCTCTTTTTTATGTTTGCTTCCTTTTACGATACATACCACATCCGGAGTAGAAATAACTCCCTCTTTCATGTAAACCAGCTTTACAGGCGCGCCCTTTGACACATAACCGGCACCGCCTTCTTCAAAGGTAAGACCTGCTGCGTATCGTCCCTCTGCCACTCCCTGATAAACTTCTGAGGAACTTTTTAAAAGCACACCATCCAGATTTTCACAAAACTTTCTTACATAATCCCAGCCTTTTTCCGGATCACCATCTCCCATAGCATAAAGCATGTTGATCAGATGCTCACTGGCAGATGAAGAAGTGCACGGGTCGCACATGGCGATCTTTCCCTTTAACCGTTCATCTAACAGGTCTTCATATCCCTGGATCTTCATACCTCCAAGAAGATTGGTATTGACCATAAGCACACTGGGGATGTCTGTAAAACGGGTCATATTTCCCTCTTTGTTTTTAAATTCCTCCCGGACATATTCTTCATTTTCACTGATATAAGGCTCAAATATGTCTTTTCCTGCTCCCGCTGTATATAGAGAACCGCCCCAGAACACATCACATACCGGCTCGTCCCCTTCTTTCGCCCACTTTAAAAGTTCTCCGGTTCCCCCGGTACGCACCTGTACAGGAATTCCTGTCTGGGACTCAAATTCAGATACGATCGGGTTAATAAAATCCAAAGGATGAGGGCTGTATACAACCAGGCTGTCTGTATCCATTTCAGCGCTTCTTCCCCGGTTTTTCACAGCATGTAACCCACTGCATCCAAAAAGGCAAAAGGATAGGGAAGCTGCCATCACTGCCAGACGTAATAAATGTATTCTTTTATTTTTGTGACCTTTTTCAAACATTCCCTATCCCCTCTTTCATCCTATTCAAATGATCTCTTTCTTCTCACCGTCTGCCGGCAGCCGGATCTGGATGGTCGTTCCATTTTCTCCGCTTGTAACGGTAAGTTTCGCCCGGTCTCCATAAAGCATTTTCAGACGTTCTATGATATTTGGAACTCCGATATTGCGAAATACTTTCTTCCGGTCCTTTTCATCCGGCTCTGTCCGTTTTCCTTTTGTCAGCCTTTCTACTGCCTCTTCATCCATTCCGATCCCATTATCTTCCACTGACAGGATCATTTCTGAAAGTTTTCCCTGTTCATCCCTGATCCCCTTTGCAGACAGGCAGACAATAAACAATTCGTCCATTCCCCGCATACCGTGGACGAAGCTGTTTTCCACGATTGGCTGCAGCAGCATAGTTGGTATCTCCACACTTTTCAGTTCCTGGGGATAGTCCAGACGGATCTCAATATTGCTGCCTCTGATATTTTTATAAATATCAATAAAACACTGCAGCAGTTCAAATTCTTTTTCCAGGGCAATAAACTGATGATCTGAATATTTTGTGATATTGCGGAAATATTTTCCAATGAGCTGTACAATGCGGCTGACTTCCGGTGTATGGTTCACCTTTGCAATGGCATTGATAGTCTCCAGACTGTTATAGATAAAATGGGGATTAATCTGTGTATGGAGGAAACGGTACTTGTAATCCACTGCCTCCATTTTTGCGCTGTTTTTCTGTGCCTCTGCCTGCACCAGCTCTTCGATCAGCTTCTTATTCTGCAGGGACATTTCATTAAAACGTCTGGCTATTTTTCCAATGTCATCATTCATATAGACCGGTGCCTGGATGCCGATCTCACCTTTTGCCGCATTCTGGATGGTATCTGAAAGGGCATTGATCTGTCGGCTTACTTTTCTGGTAAGATACTGCATTAATATACAGCCACAAATTAAAGTGACTACTGTAAGAACTGCCGCAACGATCTGTACTTTCAGGCGCATATGATAAATGCTGCTGATGGGCGTAATACCGATCACACTCCATTCACTGTTTTTTATACTGTTTTCTACAATATAATAGGATTGTCCGGCTATCTTCTGATACCCGTTTTCCAGCCCATCTTCCCGGATCTTGTCTGCCAGTTCTTCACTGTTTGTCTCCACATGGACGCAGTTTTGGTCCCTGTCGTAAAATACAAGTCCGATCCCCTGACTTAAGACTTCTGCCAGTTTAAAAGCCCGGTCCTTGATCCGCACGATCAGATATCCTTCATGTTTTAATGTACTTCTCTGCCTGACACTGTGCATCAGATAAATACGGTTATCTTCATCTGAGATCCATACATACCCGTTTTTCATGGTATTTTTTTTATAATTCTCCAAAGCATCCTGGGAAAATGTACGTATCTCGCCTTTGTTTTTTCCTATCTTCTCAATGGTATCACAGGTATAGCCACCATCTGTAACCAGACAGGCATAATCAAAATATGTATTTTCCGCAACGATCTGGTTTAAACGGTATTTCAGTTCTCTCTTTTTATAATCACTTTTATCTGCATCACAGGCTGCTATACTGTCCGGGATCTGAAACATGGTAATATTATTAAACAGCTGTTTTTCTGTATCAGACACCCGCCGGTTAAAATCGATCCCGGCCTGCTGGCTGATCACGGTAAGATTATCAATATTATTGCGCACCAGGATCCTGGTACAGTAATCCGTAAGCACAAACACAGCTACTACAATACAAAATACCAAACTGAACCCAAATACAAAAAACAGTTTTTTCTGAAACGGCAGGTCTTCATATCTTTTTAACTGGTTCATTGACAATTTCCTTTTTTCATTCTGTATTCACTGGGTGTCATATGCACATTTTTGCGGAAAGCATTATAAAAACTGATATAGTTTTCATATCCCACTGCTATGGATATTTCATCAATGGTCATTCTGGTATCATCTAAAAGTTTTCTTGCTATATTTAACTTTTCCTGGATCATATGCTGCTGGAATGTGATCCCCGTTTCTTTCTTTATGATCGTAGAAAGATAATTGGGGCTGACTGCCAGTTCTTCCGCCACAGTTTCCAGCCTCAGGCTTTCCAGACAGTGATTTTTTATATATCTTACTGCCAGCAGTACCAGTTCTGACTTTCCGCTGCTTTTTTCCCGGATCTCGTCAATCTTTGCCAGAAACGTCTTTAACCAGCTGGCAAACATTTTCTGTGAAGTAATACCTGCCACCTCAAAGGACAGATGATCCAATTCCCCTCTCCAGGTCTTGTGTTCCTCCATAATACGGCCGCAAAAGAAAAGAGCCATGATCTGTATGGCAACATAGCTTCCTGAGGTACACATAAGGAATTCTTCGATGATCCGTTCATAATCTTCCATTCCTTTTATACTGTCTGCAAGGCGGAGGGCATTTTCCTGCAGATCAGAGACCTGCATATGATTTTCTTTTTTACTTTTCTTCAGAAGATCCTCATATGCCTCTAAATATAACGAATAGAAGGAAGCTGTCTCCTCTTTCTCACTGCTGATACCAAGGGCAGACAGTTCCTCCAACGTGGTTAACTTCTCTTTTAATTTTTCTATTTCTGCCTGCCAGCCACTGTTTTCCCTTTTTTCCGTGACTAACAGGATGATCCGTTCTTCTGTTACAATGGAATAAGCATTTCCGGAAGATAATAAAGTCAGTGTTTCAACACGCTCCAAAAGGGCCTTGGATGGCTCTCCTTTCAGAGCGCCGATCATCACCAAGCCCCTTTTTACTGGTTCCTTTTCACTTTCTGTGATATTGCCCACCGTATCATCCCGGTGGTTTGTGATGGCTACTGTCATCATTGCCTTTACTGTATTGATCTTCTGGTTTTCCAGGCTGTGCTTTTTATCCAGCTTACGCACAGCCCGCTTCAAACTGTCATTTAATTCCTCATCATCAATGGGTTTTAAAATATAATCAAATACAGCCAGTTTAATGGCGCGGGATGCATACTGGAATTTATCATATCCCGTGATCACGATTATGATCCTGTCTTCTGCCTTACCGGACTCCTCCACCATGGTAAATCCATCCAGATATGGCATATTAATATCACTGATGATAATATCCGGATCCGTTTTCTCGATCAGCTCTTTACCGCTTCTTCCATCATAAGCAGTTCCCGCAAGTTCGATCCCCAAATTTTCCCATTCAATGGAATATTCAAGGGAAAGAACCGTATTTTTATTATCGTCGATCAAAACTGCTTTATAGGCCATATTTTCTCCCTTTATCCTGTCATCACCCTTTTACTGCTCCCATCATTATACCACCTACCACATACTTCTGCATACTGAAATATACGATCAGGATCAGTAATGTCGCCAGGATAAAAAAGGCAAATGCAAGGTTCAGATCGGAAGTATATTCATTAAAGTAAGCCATCTGGGCAAGGATCAGTGTTCTGGCAAACGGCTTTCTTAAAAGGATGATGGCTGTTGTATAATCATTCCATACAAACAGTGTGTTTAATACCAGCTGGGTTGCATTTACCGGCTTCATTAACGGGAAAACAACTTTCCAGAACATTTTAAAACGGTTACATCCATCGATCCTTGCTGACTCTTCCAGATCTAAGGGGATCGCCTTCACAAAACCGGTCACTACCAGGATGCTGATAGGGATCTGCAGTCCGGTCCTTGCGATCACAAAGCCTAAATTGGAGTTTGTAAGGTTCAGTTTGAAAAAGTTAATATAAAATGGAAGCATGATACACTGGATCGGGATCAGCATACCGGATATAAAAATAAGATAGATCCATTTATATACCCTGGTCGTATATCGTGCCAGCACATAAGCTGCCATGGATGTGATCAGCATCAGAAGGACCACTACCGGCACCGTAGTCAGGATACTGTTTTTATATCCTGTAAGGAACTGGTCATTTTCCGTGATCACACGCTGGAAATTCATCAAGGTAGGATGTGTCGGCCATGCCAGGCGGTTGATCGTAAGGTCATTTTTATTTTTCAGCGCATATACGATACTGATATAAAAAGGTGAGATCACGACCAGCATGACACATGTGATCAGAACTTTCTGTATTACAGATAATAAATGTCTTTTTTTCGTAGTTCCCATTATTGATCCACCTCCAGTTTAGCTCCTATGGATGTAATGCACTGGGTAATGACCACCAGCACTACGGTTATGATGATCGCTGCTGCCTGACCAATGCCTGCCTTGTTAAAGCCAAATATGTAATCATATACATACATGGATACAGTCTGTGCTGCCTCCATATTTCTTGCTACTGCCATTGGATAATCAAAACATTTAAGGCCCCAGGCGATCAGCAGTGTCACATTAGAAACGATCGCCGGAAGGATCAGGGGGAAGGTGATCAGTCTTGTTCTCTGCCACCAGGTAGCGCCGTCTACTTTTGCTGCCTCATAATATTCTCCGGAAATAGACTGAAGCCCAGCCAGATAGATCAGCATGCAGTAACCCATATCTCTCCAGATGGCGATAATGGCCATAGCCGGAACTACCTGGGAAGAAAGTCCCAAAGGACTCATTTTCTGAAACAGAGGAGAATATACATCTGTAAATACATAACTCCATACGATAGCACCACTGGTAAGGGCTACTGTAAATGGAATAAACATAATGGTCCTTGCCAGGTTATTAAACCTGGAAGATCTTGATAGCATCAGTGCTAATGCCAGTCCCAGCACATTTGCCCCGATCACATAGATAACGGTAAACTGGACGGTATGAAAAAACGCCTGCTGGAAATACTTGTTTGTGATCAGTTCCATGTAGTTTCTCAGACCTACAAAATCATAACTCTGGCTCACTACACTGGCACGGTTTGTAAATGAATAAGGAATACCCTGTATAAATGGAACGATCACTACAAAACAGTACAACAACATGGCGGGAAAAAGAAATAAGAAATTCCCTGCATGAGTTCGCAACTTCTTCACCGATCTTTTCTGTTTCATTATCTTTTCCCCGCCTCTCTTTTTATTCCTGCTTGATCACTTACTGCTCTTTGGAGATCTGGTCGATCAGATCCAGTTCTTCTTTTGCAAATGTTGTATGTCCCACAATTCCAATATTACTTAATATCTGCTCCGGCTTAGACGCACCGATAAGTACACTGGTAACATCACTGTCTTTTAACAGCCAGGAAAGTGCCATCTGTGGAAGGCTCTGTCCTCTTTCTTTTGCAAGAGCATCCAGCTTCTTAATCTTTTCGATCTTTTCCGGAGTAATGTCTGATGCATGGAGAAATCTTCCGTCTCTTGCCACACGGCTGTCAGCTGGGATACCGTTAATGTATTTTTCTGATAACATTCCCTGTGCCAGAGGACTAAAGCAGATCAGACCCATTCCTGACTCACGTGCATAATCTTTTAAGCCATTTTTCTCCACTGTACGATCAAAAATGTTGTAACGGTTCTGATTGATGATCAGCGGCAGGTGGATCTCTTTTGCGATCTCTAATGCCTTCTTTGCATGTTCCCCGTCATAATTGGAAATTCCTGCATACAATGCTTTTCCGGAGCGGACGATCTGATCTAAAGCCAGGATCGTTTCCTCTAATGGTGTCTCCGGGTCCATTCTGTGATGGTAGAAAATATCCACATAGTCTAATTGCATTCTCTTTAAAGACTCATCCAGGCTGGCAATGAGATATTTTCTGGAACCCCAGTTTCCGTAAGGGCCATCCCACATGTCATATCCGGCTTTTGTACTGATGATCAGTTCATTTCTGTATGGACGTAAAAAATCACGCATGATCCGTCCAAAGTTTTCCTCTGCAGATCCGTAGATTGGGCCATAGTTATTTGCCAGGTCAAAATGAGTAATACCATTGTCAAAAGCTGTAAAGCAAAGGTTCTTCATCATGTCATAGTTATCTTTGGAACCGAAATTGTGCCACAGTCCTAAAGATACTGCCGGAAGCTTCAGTCCGCTTTTGCCGCAGCGATTGTACTGCATGGTCTCATATCTTTTTCTGTCTGCCTTATATTCATCAACGTAATACATAAAATTCTCCTTTTTATATCTATACTTTTTAAGAACTTATCAGAGCTTTCTTGCTGCGTCTACGATCCATTTAATGCGTTCTTCCGGAAGTTCATCATGGATGCTGCAGTCCGGTCCGATAATATAGCCTCTCTTGCCGCTTGCCTCAACCAGACGTTTTACTTCTGCCTCGATTTCTTCTTTTGTTCCTGTGTAGATCAGACTTCCCGGCCGGTTGTCAAAGCCGCCCCATACAGTCCGTCCGAATTTTTCTTTTGCTTCTTTTACATCCAGACCTTCAATATATCTTGCCCAGCTTACTACTGCTGTCTTATAGTCCGCCCAGTCCTCTAAGCGGTTTGGAATACCTTCCCATCCACAGCAGTGGAGCACGTTCATATCACTTAATGTATTGGCATAATCTAAAACTTCTTTCTCCGGCGGAGTGATGTATTTTCTGTATGTCTCATATGTAAAGCGGTTTTCTTCTGCATTCTGTACGCTGTAGAAGATACCTGCAACCTTTGCCTCTTCTATGATCCCTTTTACAAGGACCTTTACATCCTGGGCAATCACATTTTCCGCATATAATACAGCTTCCGGATCTTCTTCCATAAACTGCATCATTTTCGGATATCCGATCTCCAGACGTAAATAAGATAACGGGCAGAAGATCAGATAAAATGCCAGGCACTCACCATTGATCTCTTCCATGATCTTCTTTGTACGGTTGATCTGGCCTCTGATGTGTGGATGATGGGCTCCCAACGGCTTTATATCATAAAGCTGTTTTGCAGACTGGATATCTTTTAACACAGGTGCCGGCCAGCAGAAATATTTATCTGCGGAAAGTTTGATAAAATCAACATCTGTTTCCTTGTAAAAATCCATCTGCGCCTTGATAAACAACTCATCTTTCCATAAAGTAGGCGGAATGTGTTTCCACAAACACACCGGAATATGATCCACCTCTTCCCCTTTAAATGCCCTTGTCACTCTCTCTATTTTATCCATGTAAGATTTCCTTTCTTCTGAACAGAGGCCGCTGCAATACGATCTCCTAAGATCCTGCAGCAGCCCCTGTTTAGCATCTACACTTATTATTTTCTACTTATTTTACTTATTTGCTTGTTGCGATAATATCATCAAACAGGGACTGAATATTGTTCAGACACTCTTCGTGAGTCATCGGCTTGCCTGTGCATACGCTCTCTGCATAAGAGATAAGTCCTTTTCTCCATGCATTTACAAATTCTGTGTTAAATGGTTTTGTAAAGATTCCCTAGGAAATAGAGCTGTTTGCCTTCAATTCTGCCATGGATTTAACCACCGGAAGAAGCTTATCAGAAGACTCACCGGTGATCAGAGGCATCATGGTTGTTTCAGACCACGTTAAAGCACCATCTGTTACCCAATACTCTAAAAATTCAACAGCCTCTTCTGCACAATCAGAATTTGGATTCACCATAAAGGACTGGTCTACCATTGTACACAGCTTTGCGCTTCCTTCATCGTCGATCGGAGGCAGGAAGAAATCAAATTCAAAATCAGTTCCTTCGGATTTAGCAAGCATTTCACCAATATTCCAGTTTCCGGTAAAGATCATTGCCCCCTGTCCGGTTACGAACAGCTCCAGAGCTTTATCCTGGTTGTTTGCCATTGCATCCATACGTGGATAAGTCATTCTCTTATCCCATACGCTTAATGCTTCATCCATGTAATCGTAATCCGTCAGCTTCTTTTCACCGCTCATCAGCTTCTCATACAGATCCAGATCACCGGCAGCTACAGCTCTTGGAACAATGATACCTCTTGTTTCAATATCACCGGTAGAACCTTCTCCGTACAGGTCGATAAATGGATCAATGCCTTTGCTGTGTAATGTTTCAACTAACTGGTCAAATTCTGTAAGGGTCTTTGGAACTTCCAAACCATTTTCCTTAAACATCTTTACATTGTAGAAAAAGCCGGATGCCTTAAAGTCAATAGGTACTGCATATACTTTTCCGTTTGCGGAAGCATCATTTAGATCTTCCGGGGAAACATTTAAATTCTTGATCACATCATTATCCGTCAGATCCATTGCATATCCGTTTTCGATCAGATCCGGATAGGTAGCCGGGTTACCCATGATAATATCAGGCTGTTCTCCAGATGCCAAAGCTGTGGATAACTGTGGGAAGTAATCGGTTCCCTGATTATAGAAGATATTTTCAAAGGTAATGTTTGGATGTGTTTTCTTAAATTCTTCTTCCAGTTTTTCAAGACCCTGCTGTTTCACGGACTGTCCCATATAGTGGAACACAGTAAGAGTCTTTTCTTCTCCTGAACCGCCTTCTGTTGCTGCCTCGCTTGCTGCTGCTTCTGTTTTTCCAGTATCAACTGCCTTGGTCTCTGTTGTGCCAAAGCCGCCGGAACAACCGGTAAGTACCTCTGCCGCCATAACCACGCTCAGCCCTATTGCCAATGACTTTTTCAACATACTTTATTTCCTCCTTCTTACTATGTTCTCTCAGAATCTTTCTGTGCCTGATTTTGTGAGAAGATTTTTTGTCAGTTGTGCCCAAATTTTTGAGGCGTACGCGGTGCGTACATTGATGAAATTCGGGTGCGACTGGCGGAAAATCGGCCACAAAGGCAGGTGCAGTAAAGACTTCGAGAGGACATTTATTAATATTTCTGATTTCTTTGATAGTTCTTATTATACAGAAAAACCATCTGTTTTAATATTTATCAGATTTCAGAAAATATATATCAGGTTTATTATGTTTTTAGATATATAGCAATAAGGGGTTGCAATAAAAAAGCGTATCCAAAGTTTATATTTTCTCAGGATACGCTTTTATAAGTCGCTAGATTACTATTTTACAGGATATAAACACCATGAGGATCAAAGTCCAGATATGCCTTTTCACCTACTTCATAGATCCGGCGGTTTACAGGATTGTAGTCTGTGATCTGGATCTCCATATCACCTACCATTACCTGGTAATACTGATAGGAACCCATGAAGGTTGACAGTGTAACAGTTCCTTCCAGAAGTCCTTTTTCAGAAAGAACAACTGCTTCCGGACGGAGAACCAGGCTTGCTTCCTCACCGGCAGCCTTCTCACCATAGTTGTTGACTTCGATCTCTTCACCGATTACATCGATCACAGCCTTTTCTCCATTCACAGACTTAACTTTTGCCTTTAAGAAGTTGGCTTCACCAATAAAGTCTGCTACGAAACGGCTCTTTGGATGATAGTAGATCTCTCTTGGAGTACCGATCTGCTCTACTTTACCCTTGCTCATAATAATGATCTTATCAGAAATACTCATTGCCTCTGACTGGTCATGGGTTACGTAGATAGCAGTAATTCCCACCTTCTGCTGGATCTTACGGATCTCAGTACGCATGGTCACACGCAGCTTTGCATCCAGGTTACTTAAAGGCTCATCAAAAAGCAAAACACTTGGTTCGATGACCAGGGCGCGGGCCAGAGCAACTCGCTGCTGCTGTCCACCGGAAAGCTGGTTGGTCATACGGGACTCCATTCCGTCCATTTCTACCAGTTTCAGAATGTTTAAAACTCTCTCTCTGATCTCTTCCTTTGGCACCTTGCGGATCTTTAAGCCATAAGCTACGTTGTCAAATACATTGTAATGTGGCAGCAGAGCGTAGCTCTGGAATACCATTGCAGTATCACGTTTATTTGGTGTCAGGCTGTTGATGGCCTCATCACCTAAGTAGATCTCGCCTTCATCCGGGCTTTCAAAACCTGCGATCATACGCAGTGTAGTCGTTTTTCCGCAGCCGGAAGGTCCCAGTAAGGTAACAAATGTACCTGGTTCAATATCCAGTGTGGTATCCTGGACTGCATAAAACTCTTTTCCTGTTTTAGGATCATTATATATTTTGGAAATATGTTCCAGACGAACACCTTTTTTCTGCTTTTCCATAACCTATTCCTCCGTTTTGATTTTTCTGCTGACTCCGAAGAATTTCATCAGCGTGTTCATGATCAGCACTGCACCGTAGGTAATGATGATCAGTACGGTTGCATAAGCGCAGGCAACACCGTAGTTTCCTTTTTCTGCCTGCTCGTTGATCTGACAGGTGATCAGCAGGAAGTCAGGAGTTACTAACAGGATGATGGCTGAAATAGCGGTAATACTGCGGACAAACGCAGTTACCAGGCCGCTGAAGAAGGAATCCTTAATAAGGGGTAATGTAACAGTCATAAATACTCTTGCTGAGTTTGCACCCATGTCGTAGGCAGACTCTTCAATGGACTTATCGATCTGGCGCAGAGCGGAGATACCGCTTCGTGTACCGGTAGGAAGGCTTCGAACGATAAATACAATGATCAGGATAGCGCCGGTTCCATAAAGTCCGCTCATAAAGCCGCTTCGGAACAGACCATTTGCATAACCACGGATATATCCGATACCAAGAACCGTACCAGGTACAGCCATTGCTAACATAGATACGAATTCAATGAAGTTTCTTCCTTTAAAGCGCTTCTTAACAACCAGATAGGAAATGACCATGGATAAGAATGCAGTAAGAGGAGCTGCGATCAGGGACAGTACAAAGGAGTCTTTAAATGCCTTCAGTCCGCTGGTCTTAAACATGTACTGGAACCATTTAAGGCTTAAGCTGTAATCTCTGCCCCAAAGGGTAAACAGTGCGCCGAAAGGAACCATGATGTACATCAAAAGTACGAAAGCTGCTACCACGCCGCAGAAAATAGTCAGCGGAACGGTTACGCTCTTATCTTCGATAAGCATTCTCATACGGGAAGCTTTACCAGTAAGAGTAGCGGCTGTTTTCTTCTCCAGGTAATATTTCTGGATCAGGAACAGAATAACAGTCAGTGAAAGCAGGACCACAGACATGGCTGCTGCACCGGTGGAGTCGTAAGCACCTGTTACCTGCAGATAAATGGTAGTTGCCAGAGTATCGTAGGAACCACCGATCAGCATCGGGTTTGCAAAGTCTGCTACAGACTCAATAAAGGTTACCAGGAATGCATTTCCAAGACCTGGAAGCAGAAGCGGGAACGTTACGCTTGTGAATACTTTCCAACGGGTAGCTCCCATATCTCTGGTCGCTTCTTCCAGTGACGGGTCAATGTTCTTTAACAGTCCCTTTAACATCAGATAGCATACAGGGAAGAATGTAAGTGTCTGAACAACGGAGATACCTAACAGTCCGTAAATATTAGAGTCGTAGATACCTAAAAGGGAACGGGTGATGATACCGCTTCGTCCGAACAGCATGATCATGGACAGAGACAGTACGAATGGCGGAGATACAACAGGAAGCATCGATACCAGACCAAATAACTTTTCCAGTATCTTTGTTTTCAATTTAACATATACTTCTACATAAGCAAATAATAAACCAATGGCTGTAGAAGCAAAACCTACGATAAATCCAAGTGTCAGTGTGTTTTTAAACGCATTGCGGAAACGTTCCAGATTTAAAACACGCTTAAATACATCCAGTGTAACGGTTCCCTCTGCATAAAAGCTGTCTACTAACAGCATTAACAGCGGATACAGAATAAACAGCGCCAAAAAAACCAGAAGGACAACAATCATTGAGACCATGATCGGGTCAGCAAAAAATTTCTTCCGTTCCAGCTGTGCACTTTGTTTTCCGGCCATTGCGAGACCCCCTTTTATAATTTACTATGAATTTTACAACCAATTCTGTCTTTGATTTGAAAATGCTGCGCAATGTTTATTCCATTACGCAGCATTTTCTGCTTAGCTTACTTTATATAAGCTTTACTTTCTTTTTAAGAATGACTTTTTGCAGTCCGTCTATTATTCTGATTACTCAGTTAAGAAACGGCTGGAGTCAGCGCCTTCAGATGTGCTTCCTAATGCTTCGAAGAAGTCTTCTACATACTTAGCACTGTTCTCTTTTGCATCTTCAAAGTCATAGTCAATGGTATTGGTCATATCCAGACCGAACTTTTCAGCTTCTTCTGGCTGAGTTGCGTTCTTTAATACCAGGAACTGATAAGAACCATTCTCTTTTGCATGGTCTACACAGTCAGGAGATAATGCATACTCGATCCACAGTTTTGCTGCATTTGGATGAGAAGCGCCCTTTAAGATAGCGGTTGCACCAACTTCGAAGGATGTTCCGTCTTCTGGAACGATTAGCTGGATGTTGTCATATCCCTGAAGGATCTGATAAATACCATCATGTAAGAAACCAATAGCGATTACACACTCGCCAGGGCCAACCATCTTGGAAGGACCGGAACCGGACTTGGTGTACTGGGCAATGTTCTTGTCCAGAGCCTTGAAGTATTCCATAGCTTCGTCATGGCCCTTCATCTGGATCATGGTGTTGATGATCAGTTTAGCAGTACCAGCGGTATTCGGGTTGGACATCATGATCAGGCCCTTGTACTCTTCCTTGGTCAGATCATCCCATGTCTTAGGTGCTTCCAGACCTAAACGCTCCAGCTCTTCTGTATTGACCATGAAGCCCAGGATGCCTTTGTAGATACCATACCAGCAGTTGGTAGGATCTTTGTACTCATCACCGATCAGGTTTACAGCGTTGATCGCGTCATATGGTTCCAGCAGACCAGCTGCAACTGCTTCGTTGTAAGGATCCATGGTTCCGCCGAACCATACATCTGCTGAAGGCTTTCCAGCTTCTTCAGAAACCTTGGTGTAAACTTCTGAAGTAGAAAGTCTCTGGTATTTTGTCTTAATTCCGTAGAGTTTTTCAAAGTTCTGGCAGGCTGCTGATAAGTATTCCTCTTCGCAGGAACCATATACAGTTAATTCGCCCTCAGCCTTAGCTGCTTCGATCAGAGCATCCATATCCCCGCCGGCTGCTTCTGTCTTCTCATCAGCTTTGCTCTCTTCGCTGCTTTCTGCGGCTGCTTCGGTTGCTGCTGCAGTTGTCTCCGGAGCTGCTGCAGGTTTGGAACCGCCACATGCTGTCAGGCCTAACGCCATGGTACAAGCCAGTAACAATGCAAGTTTTTTCTTCATAATAAAAACCCTCCTGTCTTTTCTGTTGACTTAAGTCTACCAGAAATCAGGAGGGGAAAAAACTGTATTTTTTGTTATTTTGTCGTATTTTCTGAACTATGTAGTTCATTATTCGTGCATTTTTGCCACTTTTTCTCAACTACCGGACTCTTTGCGTTCGTTATGAGAACTTTTTCACTACATTTCTTTGATCACAGCTTCCAGTCTCTTAACCATTTCGTCTACATCGCTCTTTTCAATGATCAGCGGCGGAACGAAACGGATAATATTGGCGCCTGCACTGATGAGCACCAGCTTCTGCTCTAATAATGCCTTGGACACGATCGGACCTACAGGAACTGTAAATTCCAGACCCTGGATCAGGCCAACACCACGGTGGTCTTTTACCACATCATACTTATCCTTTAAGCCTTCCAGCTTTTCATACAGATAAGCGCCAACTTCCTTTACATGGTCTGCAATGTGGCGTTTTTCAAAGATATCTAAAACTGCGTCTGCTGCAGCTGTTACCAGTGGATTTCCGCCATAGGTAGTTCCATGGTCACCTGGGACCATAGCAGTAGCTGCCTTACCGCAGGCTAAGAATGCACCGATCGGAACACCATTTCCCAAAGCCTTTGCAACGGTCATTACATCTGGTTTTACGCCGTATTTCTGCCATGCAAACATTTCTCCGGAACGTCCCATACCACACTGGATCTCATCTAAAATAAGCAGCAGATCATGTTCATCGCAGAGAGCGCGCACGCCCTTTAAGAATTCTTCTGTTGCAGGATAAATTCCGCCTTCGCCCTGGATAGTCTCCATAATGATAGCGCAGGTCTTGTCTGTAATCTGTGCCTTTACGCTGTCCAGATCATTAAAGTTGGCAAAACGTACACCTGGAAGCAGTGGATTAAACGGAGTTCTGTAATGTGCATTTCCAGTTACAGACAAAGCACCTATACTTCTTCCGTGGAAGGAATGGTTCATGGCAATGATCTCACCAGTCATGTCCACTTCTTTTTCCTCACAGCCATCGCAGCCGTCTCCCATTGTCTCATGAAGTTTATTATAATGATATCTCTTTGCGATCTTTAATGCGCCTTCAATAGCCTCTGTACCGCTGTTGGTAAAGAATACCTTATCCATTCCGGATACCTTTAACAGCTTTTCGCCCGCACTGATAGAAGGCTGGTTATAAAACAGATTGGAGATATGGGTCAGCTTATCCATCTGGGCCTTTACTGCATTTGTATACTCTTCATCACAGTATCCCAGTCCCATAACTGCAATACCTGCACCAAAATCCAGGTATTCATTTCCTTCTGTATCCCACAAGGTTATGCCTTTTCCATGGTCAAATACTACAGGAAACCGGTTATATGTTTTATACAGGACATGTTCTGCCCGATCGATCATTTTCTCATCAGCCATGATAATACCTCACATCTTCCTTTGAATTATAAATAGCAGTACCAATACCTTTATCTGTAAAGATCTCCAGAAGCAGGCAGTGTGGAATACGTCCGTCTAAGATATGTACTCTGGAAACACCATTTTCAATGGCATCAATACAGTTCTGCAGCTTTGGAAGCATGCCGCCGCCTAAGCTTCCGCTGTCTACAAAGGCCTGAGCCTCTTCTACGGTCATTTCAGAGATAAGGGAACTCTTGTCCTCAAAATCCTTGTATACACCTTCTACGTCTGTTAAGAAAGCCAGCTTTTCTGCTTTTACAGCTCTTGCAATGGCACAGGCTGCATCATCTGCGTTAATGTTATAGCTTAAGAAATTCTCGTCATATCCAATTGGGCAGATGATCGGAAGGAAATCTTTCTCTAACAGATCATAGATGACCTGAGGATCTACCTCATCTACTTCCCCTACAAAGCCGATATCTCCTCCCTTGGAAAGCTTCTTGTGGCATTTTAACATCATGCCGTCTTTGCCGCTGATGCCTACTGCCTTGATGCCCAGCTCATTTACCAGCTGTACCAGGCTCTTATTGACTTTATTTAATACCATTTCTGCAATTTCCATGGTTGGCTCATCGGTTACACGAAGACCATTGACAAAATGTGGCTCCATGCCTACTTTTCCAACCCAGCGGCTGATCTCCTTGCCGCCGCCGTGTACGATGATCGGTTTAAATCCTACTAATTTCAACAGTACTACGTCCTGGATGACTTTTTTCTTTAATTCTTCGTCTACCATGGCGCTGCCGCCGTATTTTACAACGACGATCTTTCGGTTAAAACGCTGTATGTATGGCAGTGCCTCAATGAGCACCGCTGCTTTTTGCATTGGTTCAAGGTTCATGTTTGGTTCCTCCTGTATGTTTTGTGTACGTCCAAATGTTCATGGGGTACATTTCGGGATGCTTTTTTATTGTGTTTTTTATATCAAAACTGTTTATGAACGGTAATCTGCATTGATCTTTACATAATCAAAGGTCAGGTCGCAGCCCCATGCAGTTGCCTGGGCATCACCCATTTTAATGTCTGCAATGGCGGTAACTTCCGGCTCAGAAAGGATCTTGGTTGCCTCTTCTTCGCTGTAGTCCACTGCAACGCCGTCTTTGATGATCTGCATATGTCCAGCTGCGCTTTCAAAGAACAGATCTACCTTTTCCGGATCAAACTGTGCCCCTGAGTAGCCCATTGCGCAAAGGATACGGCCCCAGTTTGCGTCATGTCCGAAAATAGCTGCCTTTGTCAGGCTGGATGTGATAACAGATTTTGCTAAAACTTTCGCCTGATCCTTCGTTTCTGCGCCTACGATCTTTACTTCAAATAAAGCGGTGCAGCCTTCTCCGTCACCGGCCATTTTCTTAGCCAGAGTTTCGTTGATGTAGTTTAATGCTTCGCAGAATAATGCGTAATCTTCATTTTTCTCTGTAATTTCCTTGTTTCCTGCAAGGCCATTTGCCAGAAGGAGAACGGTATCATTGGTGGAAGTATCACCATCTACAGAAATCATATTGTAGGTATCTTTAATGTCTTCGCTTAATGCTTCCTGAAGCAGTTCTTTGCTGATGGCTGCGTCCGTAGTAACAAAGCTTAACATGGTACACATATTTGGATGGATCATGCCGGAACCTTTGCACATACCGCCAATAGTAACGGTGGTTCCGTTCATGTCGATCTGTACTGCTACCTGCTTGTTCTTTGTATCGGTAGTCATAATAGCCTTGGAAGCCTCGGTGCCTTTCTCCAGGCTGTCACCAAGCAGTGGCACCATAGCCTTTACACCTGCTGCGATCTTGTCGATTGGAAGCTGCATACCGATGACACCGGTAGAAGCAACTAAAACGCCGTCTTCTGCCACGCCTAAGGTTTCTGCTGCAGCCTTTGCCGTCTGTGCGCAGTAGCCCATTCCTTCTTCACCGGTACATGCATTTGCAATACCTGCGTTAATGATCACTGCCTGTGCGTCAGCGCCGCTTGTCACCTGGTTCTTGTCCCATTTTACAGGAGCTGCTTTTACCAGGTTGGTGGTAAAGGTTCCTGCACTTTTACAAGGTTCTTTACTGTAGATCATCGCCATATCCTGACGGTTTTTGTATTTAATGCCTGCTGCTGTAGATGCTGCCATAAAGCCTTTGGCTGCGGTAACGCCGCCTTCGATCATTTTTATCTTTTCGTTCATAATATTATTCCCTCTTTTCTGCTTCGCAACTGTTTGTTTTTCTCTGCGCCACTTTACTTCACAAACCGAATTATATTTTCTTCATTTAAAATAAACTCATAACTGTTAAAATCTTCACGCTCTGTCCAGCCGATGCCCTGCCAGAACGCATTTCCAATGTGGTTGTCTTTAAAGGCCACCAGGGAGATCTTGCTCACTCCCTCTTTCTGCATGGCCTTGATGGCTGCACGTACCATTTTGTAGCCAATTCCATGATGACGGTAGCCGTCTTCCACACATACATGATAGAAACAGCCGGTACGTCCGTCATGTCCGCAGAGGATATTTCCAACGATATGCCCGTTCTGGACTGCCACTACGCTGGTGGTCGGATTTCGCTTTAAGAAGCGTTCCACCCCTTCTCTTGAATCATCAATGCTCCGGATACGGAAGCCTGATATCTTCGTCCATAATTTATATACCTGATCGTAATCTTCCATGGTCATTTCCCGAACCAGGATATCCATTGTCCCTGCCATTTTTATTCCTTTCCGGCTGCTTATCTTATGGGAACATCGGGATCTGCTTTAATCCTGTATTCTCTGGAAGACCGAACAGTAAGTTCATGTTCTGGATGGCCTGTCCTGCAGCACCTTTTACCATATTGTCAATTGCGCCCATCATAACGATGCGGTTGGTTCTTGGGTCGATCTTGAAGTTTACATCTGCAAAGTTGCTTCCTTCTACCCAGCGTGTCTGAGGAACTACGTCCTTGTCCAGAACACGTACAAAATATTCATCCTTATAATACTTGTCGTAAGCGGCTCTTACCTCTTCCCAGGTCACTTCTTTTGTAAGGGAAGCATAAGCAGTTACCAGGATGCCTCTGTTCATTGGAACCAGATGAGGGGTGAAGCTGATCACAACCGGCTTTCCTGCTGCATAGGACAGCTGCTCTTCGATCTCCGGTGTATGTCTGTGGGAAGCTACGCCATATGCCTTGATATTTTCATTGACCTCGCAGAAAAGGCTGTCTACTTTCGCGCTTCTGCCTGCGCCGGAGGTACCGGATTTTGCATCAATGATAATGGTGTTTGGATCAATGAGACCTTCTTTTACTAAAGGATAAGTAGATAAGAAGGAACAGGTTGGGAAACATCCCGGATTTGCAATGATCCTTGCATTCTTGATCTTTTCTCTGTTTACCTCCGGAAGTCCGTATACAGCTTCCTTAATATATTCTGGTGATCCGTGGGTCAGCTTGTACCATTTTTCATAAACTGCTACATCTTTAATACGGAAGTCAGCGCTTAAGTCGATGATCTTTACTTTAGAAAGAATCTCTTCGTTTACTAATGTGGAGCAAAGGCCCTGAGGCGTTGCAGTGAAGATTACATCTACCTGGTCAGCCAGTTCCTTCATATTATCATCCATACATTTATCATCTACGATCTTGAACATGTTCTGGTAAATGGAAGCATATTTCTGATCGATATAACTTCTGGAACCATACCATTTGATCTCTACGTCATCTCTCTGCAGCAGCAGCCTTGCCAGTTCCCCGCCTGCATAACCTGTAGATCCGATAATACCTGCTTTTATCATATCCTTACTCTCCTCTGTATATATTTTCATTATTTAGTCATTTTTATAAACTGCAACCTACTACAGTGCTAAAGCCTGTTACCTTATTATAGTTACTTTTTCCTTAATTGAAAAGTGTGTTTTCATAAGGTTTTTTATTTTTTCTCTGTATAAGATTTCATAATTATACATCTGCAATGCATAATATGCAATACTTTTTTGAAATTTCTATTTTAAGGCTTGCATTTCCCTGTATTATGTTGTATATTTATGAAAGCTTAGTGATTAAAACATGATCAAAACAAATATCAAAGCAATTTTCAGGAGGATGTACTGATGAAAGAGAAAGTAGTTTTAGCATATTCAGGCGGTCTGGATACCACCGCTATCATTCCGTGGTTAAAGGAGCATTTCAACTATGATGTTGTTTGCTGCTGTATCGACTGTGGACAGGGAAAAGAATTAGAGGGACTGGAAGAAAGAGCAAAGCTGTCCGGCGCTTCTAAATTATATATTGAAGATTTAGTAGATGATTTCTGCGACAACTACATTATGCCATGTGTAAAGGCAAATGCAGTTTACGAAAATGAATACTTATTAGGTACTTCCATGGCTCGTCCTGCAATCGCAAAGAGACTGGTTGATATCGCACGTAAAGAAGGCGCTGTTGCCATCTGCCACGGTGCTACCGGTAAGGGAAATGACCAGATCCGTTTTGAGCTGTCTATCAAGGCACTGGCTCCGGACATCAAGATCATCGCTCCATGGCGTATGACTGACGTATGGACCATGCAGTCCCGTGAGGATGAGATCGAATACTGCAAGCAGCATGGCATTGACCTTCCATTTGACCACAGCCACAGCTACAGCCGTGACAGCAACATCTGGCATGTAAGCCACGAAGGTCTGGAACTGGAAGATCCTTCCTTAGAGCCAAACTTCTCCAACATGCTGGTTATGGGTGTCACCCCGGAACAGGCACCAGATGAGGATGAATATGTTACTATGACCTTTGAAAAAGGTGTTCCTACCAGCGTAAACGGCGTTAAGATGAAAGTTTCTGATATTATCCGCAAGTTAAATGAGCTGGGCGGAAAGCATGGTATCGGTATTGTAGATATCGTTGAGAACCGTGTAGTAGGTATGAAATCCCGTGGCGTTTATGAGACTCCAGGCGGAACTATCTTAATGGCAGCTCACAGACAGCTGGAAGAGCTGGTTCTTGACCGTGCTACTATGGAAGTTAAGAAGGATATGGGCAATAAGCTGGCTCAGATCGTTTACGAAGGAAAATGGTTTACTCCTCTTTGCGACGCTGTAAAGGCATTCGTAGAGTCCACCCAGGAATATGTAACCGGTGAAGTTAAGTTCAAACTTTACAAGGGCAACATCATCAAAGCCGGAACCACTTCTCCATACTCCTTATACAGCGAGTCCTTAGCATCCTTCACAACCGGTGACCTTTACGACCACCACGATGCAGACGGCTTCATCACTCTGTTCGGACTTCCATTAAAGGTTCGCGCTATGAAGTTAGCTGAGCTGAAGAAAGAGAATAATCAGAAGTAATTTTACTGTCAGGCAAATGCCATACAGTTGGTCTGAATTGATCTGAATATGAAAATCAATACCCCGGAGCGAGATCTGAATGATCCAATCGCTCCGGGGTATTTTTATGCATCGATCTTATTTTAATTTATTTAATATAAAATGATTTTTCTTAAATTCCAGGATCCCTTCTGCTTTCATTTTTCCCAGTTCACTGGACATGGCGCTGCGGTCTACGCCTAAATAGTCAGCCAGTTCCTGACGGTTATAGGGTATATCAAAGCTGTAGCTGCCTTCCTGTAAAGCTTTGCGTGATAAATAGGAACGCAGTTTATCCCTGGTAGTCTTCTGGGATATATGTTCCAATTTTTCTTCTGCACGGCCTTTGTTTGCACTCATGATCCTGATCAGATTATGGACCATCATGCTGTGAAACGGGCATGCCATCGTGCAGAAAGTAAGGGAACGTTCATAATCTAAAAACAGGACTTCGCTGTTTTCTGCTGCTTTAATACCTACAGGCAATATTTTACTGCCTGCGCTGGCGTAATTTTCACCAAATATCTCTCCCGGCATAATATGGATCGTCTCTTTTTGCTGATGCCAGAAATCTTCCTGAATGATCGCCAGGCGTCCCTTTAAAACAACCATGATATATCCCAGTTCTTCTCCTGCCTGAAAGATCCACTGGTCTTTTTCAAATACTGCCATCTGTCCGTCACAGCATTTGATCAGTGTATACAGCTCTTCTTCCCTGATCCCACTAAATATAGGCATCTTCCCAATACAACTTAATGCTTCTTCCATGTGTCTTTTCCTCGCAGTCTTTCGCTTTTCGTTGTTTTTACAACCTTTTGGTAACATTATATAATGAGTGCAGGAGAAAAACAAGCGGGCCAAAAAAATCCACCCTGCAACAGCCTCGCAAGGTGGATCTCTCTTTCACTATTTATAATTTAATACTTCATCATCCGGTCAACATCCAGGAAAAATACAATGGCGCCGCCTACCTTTACGCCTTTGGTAACATCTACCATAGTCATTCCATTATATTCGCAAACCTGACGTTCTTCCATTCGTTCTGTACAGCTCTGGCGGATATAATCCAGGATCTCCTCTTCCCGCTCTTTTTCAATACATACCATCAATGTGATATTTTTCTTATTCAGATACAGTCCCTCTGTACTAAACTTCGTTGCCATCACACGATTGTGGATAAAAGTACTTGAAAGCTTTGGATAATCCTGTTCCTGAACAATAATGATCATCAATTCCATTTTGCTGCACTCCTTTCACGTTTCCGCCTTTTGCGGACGTTTGAGGAATATTATAATCTCAGTAAAATGGATAAGCAAGTTAAGCTTTTGTTATGGCAATTATGACGTTACAGTTGAACTGTAACATTATGACAGTCCGATGACAACGCCAAGGACCACTGCCAGGGAAGCAAATACAACCAGGACTGCCTGGAACTTGATCTGGAACTTTGCCCAACTCCCCCACTCCAGTTTTGCTGCAGCCAATGCGCCTAACAGACAGCCGGAAGTAGGTACGATAAAGTTTGTAAATGCATCACCAAGCTGGAATGCAAGAACAGCTACCTGACGCTCTACGCCTACCAGATCCGCCAAAGGTGCCATGATCGGCATGGTAAGTGCTGCCTGTCCGGAACCGGATACAACGAAGAAGTTGAATACGGACTGGAATACGTACATAAGCCATGCGGAAACTACTGGCGGGAAGTTCTGCATTGCACCGCTAAGGCTGTGGAGAATGGTGTTTAATACAGTTCCGGAGGAAGCATCGGTTCCACCTAAGATAATGATGATACCCTGTGCCATACCTACGCACATTGCTGCACCTAACAGATCAGCTGCACCCTGATTGAATGCTGCCGGGATATCATTTAAGTGCATATCATTCAGACGGAAGATCAGTCCGATCACACCGGCAACCAGACCCATTACAAAGAACTGGGAAGCAATCTCAGGAATATAGTATCCATCTTTTACAACGCCCCAAACAGTCCATATCATACATACAAGGATATCTAAAAGAACCAGTTTGTGACCTAAAGTAAATGGCTTTTCTTCGTTTTCATTATTTTTAAAATCTTCTCTGTATTCACGGTCAGATTCATATGCAACAGACATGGTCGGATTCTTTTTAACCTTTACTGCATAGCGCATGGTAAATACAATGGTTAAACCGGTAAAGAAGATCCATAACGGAATACGGAACCATGCACCTGACATAACAGGGATACCTGCAACGCCCTGTGCAACTGCCAGACCAAATGGGTTCTGCCAGGAGCTACCGAAACCGATCTGGGTTGCCACGTAACTGCACATGATACCTACAACTGCATCATATCCCATAGCAATGAACATAGGAACCAGGATCATAACAAATGGGATCGCCTCTTCTCCCATTCCAAATACAGCACCGCCTAAGGAGAACAGTGTGATCAGGATCGGGATCAGGATGATCTCTTTACCATTTGTCAGGCTGATAACACGCATGATACCACCTTCAACAGCACCGGTTCTGAGAACGATACCAAAAGCACCGCCCACTACCAGGGTAAATGCGATAATGGCTACGGCTCCGCCGCCCCTGCTTCCTGCAGTCATACCTTCAAATACATAGTTGACGATACCGCCGCGGCCGCCAAAATCTTCAGTACCAAAGATCGGTGCAGCCTGGGTCACCTTGTTGCCGTTTTCATCCAGAATATACTGGAAACTGTCCGGATCAACAACGGTTCTTGTTTTTTCTGATCCATTAACCGTATAGGTGATCTCTTTTGTATCATACTTTCCTAACGGAATGAAACAGGTCAGCAATGCAGCTACCAGGATAACCCCAAAAATGATGATATAAGTATGGGGCATCTGAAACTTTTTCTTCTCCATTTTTTCCTCCAATCTTACCTGGCACAGGAGAATGTACATCAGGTATTTTTCTCTTTGAAACACCCCTTCTCTGCGGCTTAACAGAGGACAGCATTTCCAGTATACAGGCGCATGGTCCGATATACTTGGTATGCTTAAAGACAAAAAAGGGAACCATCAGACACAAACCGACGGTTCCCTTACATCTATACATACCTTCAAAACCACATATTGACTAATGATCATCATTCCGAATACTTTACAACCTTTGTTATCCAACTCTGCGGCGGTCATTCGAAAAATCTTCGATTTTCCTCATGTCATTGGCTTCGCCAATGCCTGAAGTCTTCCAGATCCGACCTTATGAAAGTAAACTTTCAACGGTCTCCTCTGTAATCCTTCCGCCGCTCTCTCAGACCTTTTTGGTCAAGCCCTCGACCGATTAGTATCAGTCAGCTCCATGCGTTACCGCACTTCCACCTCTGACCTATCTACCTCGTCGTCTTCAAGGGGTCTTACTACTTGCGTATGAGATATCTCATCTTGAGGGGGGCTTCACGCTTAGATGCCTTCAGCGTTTATCCCGT